>Ga0209514_10000216_pt1 | contig 129433 bp, 130 predicted proteins | sample Subgrocontami58m_FD_187452 | JGI IMG/M metagenome (GOLD analysis project Ga0209514, IMG submission 187452) | Subsurface groundwater microbial communities from S. Glens Falls, New York, USA - GMW37 contaminated, 5.8 m (SPAdes) (version 3) | ecosystem: Environmental > Aquatic > Deep subsurface... | reverse complement strand
ACGCGATATCATGGTTTCGTTACGAGTCCGCGTGGATTTTTACGAGAAACTGTAAAAATCGGTTATCATCGAAAAGCCATAGGATCGTTCGTACAAAAAGGTCGTTTTATTCATCAATCATTCGAAATATGGCTTACGATAATAATCGAGGCGGTGGATTTGCTCCTCGCCAGATGTTCCAAGGCGATTGGAAGTGTTCCAACTGCGGAGCAGAGATAAAGGAATTGCCGTTTCAGCCGAGCGGTGACCGCCCTGTCTATTGCAGGGATTGTCACAGGAAGATGCGGCCGCCTCGTCAAAACCGCTACTAAAGTTCGCTTATAGTAGTTCCAACGCGCCCCCTAAAAAGGGCGCGTTGTTGTTTTTCTGCGCGTTGTATTTTTCGCCCGCTGCAGTACAATTACTATATGGACAGGAAAGAATTGATACGGACTCTTTATTTATATCTGTTTTCTTTCATCGGACTTGTGCTTGTTGTCATAGGTTCGGTGGGTTTTGTTGACCTCGGCCTGAAAGTTTTTATTTTCAGGAAGGCCGAGCAGGTTATTGTCTATCCGCAATATCCGCGTGCCGTTGAAATGACCGGGAAAGAAGGCCAACCGTTAACTGCGCAGGAAGCGGAGCAATATCGCATCGAGCAGGAAAAGTACGAGATAAAAAATAAAGAGAGCGAGCGCGAGCGCACGGCTGCCCGCTCGCTTGCAATGATATTTGTGGGGGCGCCGCTTTTCTTATATCACTGGAAGGTTATTCAAAAAGGGAAAGAGAGGTAGAATATATTTTCGGCAAGAGAAAACCGGCTGTTGTGTACGACAGCCGGTTTTATGTTCGTTGCCGGGCGTTTGGACAAGCGGCATGAATATTTGTAAGGTAATAGCATTGTTGCGGCACCTTGAAAACCGAGAGGATGCACATGGCGAGTTTTCGCATTGCGCGTTTGCGCTGCGAATACGGCACGGATCCTTTGGGGATCGACGTGCCGGCTCCGCGGCTAAGCTGGATACTTGAAAGTAAGATACGCGGTGTTGCGCAGAGCGCCTACCGGGTGCTTGTTGCGAGCAGGAAAGACATTCTTGCCAAAAACATAGGCAATCTGTGGGACAGCGGAACGGTATATTCTTCGGAAACCGCTCATATCCCTTATTCCGGAAAAGCCCTCGCGTCTTCCCAGAAAGTTTTTTGGAAGGTGCGCTCATGGGACCTGAATAACGTCGCTTCGGCCTGGAGCGACGACGCCTCGTGGACAATGGGCATTATAGAGCAGGCGCAGTGGTGCGCATCGTGGATAGGGGCTGTGGAGAACCCGCAGTCGCTTCTGCTGCGCAAAGAATTTTTTGTCCGTTCCGGTCTCCGACGCGCGCTTGTACACGCGTGCGGGCTTGGGCATTACGAAATGCGCCTCAACGGCGGGAAGATCGGTGACGATCTTTTTCCGCCCGGCTGGACTAAATACGATACAACGTGCCTTTATGACACGCATGATATTACTGCGCGGTTGCGGGAAGGAACCAACGCTATTGCGTTCGTTCTTGCGGGTGGCATGTATAGCGTGCGCGGCGGACGATACACGAAGTTCAAAAATTCGTTCGGTCCGCTTGTTGCCATAGCTCATATCCGTTTGGAATATGCCGACGGTTCGGTTGAGATTTTCGGGACCGACAATTCGTGGCGCATAGGAGAAAGTCCCATAACGTTCTCATGCGTGTATGGCGGCGAAGATCATGATGCCCGGTTGGAAAAGCCGGGCTGGGATATGCCGGAATTCGATGACCGCGCCTGGGAACAGGCGGTTGTTCTGTCCGGTCCGGGCGGCGTTTTGCGCGGATTTACTTTTTCGGCACCGCCGATACGCGCGATCGAGAGGCGTTTGCCTGTTGCTGTGAAGCGAATTTCGCGGCGCGTATCCGTCTATGATATGGGACAGAATGCCTCATTTATGCCCCGCATAGTTGTGCATGGAATGCGCGGAAGCGTCGTAAAAATAATACCGGGCGAACTTGTCGGTAATAACGGACGCATTGACCGCGGCTCATCGGGCGGCAAGAAAGCATACTGGAAATATACGCTTGGCGGCGGTCCGGAAGAGGAATGGTTCCCGAAATTCTTTTATCACGGAAGCAGATATTTTCAGGTTGAAGTAGAGGCGGCATCATTTGCCGGAGAGCTTCCGGCGGTACTGTCTCTTGATGGCGCTGTGGTCCATTCTTCCGTCGAACCAATCGGCGAGTTTGAGTGTTCCAGCGGGCTGTTTAACCGCATTCGCGCCCTTATCCGTTGGGCTCAACGCTCCAACCTGGCGCACGTTATTACCGATTGTCCGCATCGGGAGCGTTTGGGGTGGCTTGAGCAACATCATCTCAATGGCCCCGCGCTGAATTACGAATTCGATCTTGCCCGTATGTTCACGAAAAGCATGAACGATATGGCCGACTCCCAGCTTGATAATGGCTTGGTGCCGGATATTGCTCCCGAATATGTGAAATTTTCCGGTGGGTTCCGCGATTCACCCGAATGGGGTGCGGCGCATGTTCTTGTGCCCGCGCAGCAGTATGAGTGGGTCGGGGATACGTTGCTGTTGCGCCGCCACTACGAAAGTATGAAACGATATGTTGAATATCTTTCGACAAAGTCGAAAAACTTCGTGCTTTTTCACGGACTCGGCGACTGGTGTGATATCGGTCCGCATTTTCCGGGCTCGATTCGATTGACGCCTGCGGCCGTGACGGCAACTGCGTTTTATTATCTCAGCGCCGTGAAGCTTGCTGAGGCGGCGCGGTTGTTGGAAAACCCGGCAGACGCGGAACGTTTCGAGGCATTAGCGGAAAATATACGCGCGGCATTCAACAGGAAATTTTTTGTTCCCAAGGGCGGCTATTACGCCACCAATTCACAGACAGCAAACGCAATTGCGGTTGCTGTAGGATTGGTTGAAGAAAAAGATAAATTGCGTGTCCTCGAGAACATTGTTCGTGATATTCGAAAGAGGGGAAATGCGCTCTCATCCGGAGATATCGGTCACCGATATCTTTTGCGGGCGCTTGCCGAAAACGGACGCTCCGATATTATTTTTGACATGAATAACCGGAACGATATGCCCGGTTACGGCTATCAACTTGCCGTAGGCGCGACCGCCCTTTGCGAGTCGTGGGATGCGAACCGTCATTTGTCGAACAATCACTTTATGCTCGGCCATATCATGGAATGGTTCTATCGTGATATCGCGGGCATCGCGCCCGACCCCGCGTTTCCCGGTTTCCGGCGCGTGTTGATAAAACCGCATGCGGTGTACGGTCTTTCGTGGGCCCGCGCATCATATAATTCGATCCGCGGAAAGATATCCGGCGGGTGGATCAAAGATGAAGATTCGTTCCGCATGAGCGTTACGATCCCTCCGAACGCTTCCGCCTTGGTGTATATTCCTGCTCCGGTCGAAGTAATAACCGAGAGCGGCGTTCCTGTTGCGGATGCAGCATGCGTTGCGTACGGGGGCACGTCCGGTGAATATTCGATATTCGAGGTCCTCTCGGGCAGCTACGCGTTTGAGGCGAAGTTGCGATAAGAAAAAAATATCCCTGCAGTTTCTGCGGGGATTTTTATATATAAAAATATACGACCATGGAACAGCCGCGCCAAATATATGATATGATAGAAAAGGATTTTTATGGAAACTTCCGCTACGCTATTTACGGAACTCGGTTTTATTTTGGGACTCGCGACCGCCATGGCGCTGCTGATGCGCGCCCTGCACCAGCCGCTTATTATCGGTCACATTATTACCGGTCTTATTGTGGGACCGGTTGCGCTTGGCGTGCTGCGTTCGCAGGAAACATTCCAGTTCTTTAGTGAGATTGGGATAGCATTTTTGCTTTTTACGGTGGGTTTGAACCTGAACCCGCGCGTGCTGCGGGAATACGGGAAAGTGGCCATCATAACGGGGGTGGGACAAGTCGTGATCACCAGCCTTGTTGGTTTTGCGGTCGCTGTTTTGCTGGGCTTTGGAAGTTTACCGGCTCTTTATATATCGGTCGCTTTGGCGTTCAGCAGCACTATTATTGTGTTGAAGCTTTTGTCGGATAAAGGGGATCTTGAGAAGTTATACGCAAAGATCTCTATCGGGTTTTTGCTCGTGCAGGATGTTATTGCGATAGCGCTTCTTTTCACGATACCGCTGCTTGCTGAGGGGCGGGGCTCGCCAATAGAGCTGCTTGGCGTGCTTGGCCGGGCCCTGTTGTTGTCGCTAATCGTATTTGCTGTCGTAAAATTCGGGTTGTTGCGAGCGCATACGCATATAGCGCGCTCCCATGAGCTTCTGTTTTTGCTTGCGAACGCATGGGGTATAGGTATTGCCGTATTGTTCCGCGAGGTCGGATTTTCTTTTGAGATAGGCGCTTTGATGGCGGGCGTTTCTCTTTCGTTGTTGCCGTCGCGGCACGAGATACAGGCCCGTCTTTTTCCGTTGCGGGATTTTTTCATTGTATTGTTTTTCATTATGCTGGGTTCGCAAATGGCGGTGGAAGATGTCCGTGCATTCTTTTTTCCCGCGTTGGTGTTCTCGGCCTTGGTGCTTGTGGGTAACCCGCTTATTCTCATTTCGATCATGGGATTCATGGGATATCGCCGCAAGACAAGTCTGCAAACCGGGTTTACTGTTGCGCAGATAAGTGAGTTCTCGCTTATTTTAGTCGCGCTTGCCGTTACGCTTGGGCATGTTGCGCCGCCCGTATTATCGATGATGACTTTAGTCGGACTCATAACGATCTTCGGCTCCACATACCTGATCCTTTTTTCCGATAAGTGGTATCGGTTGCTCTCGCCGCACCTGAAGGTCTTTGAAAGGAAAAAATTGATTGAGCGCGAACGGGAGCGCAAGGAATATAAATTGTTCTTGTTCGGAGCAAACCGCATCGGTTTTGATTTTATCGATACATTCCAACAGTGGAACCGTCCGTTTTTGGTGATAGACCAGGATCCGGAAGTTATCGCTCAGCTTGCGGCTGAGCACCGCGATTACGAGTTCGGGGACGCGGGCGATATCGAGCTTCTTGATTCATTGGGGCTTTCCGGTGCCGATATAATTGTTTCGACCATTCCCGATCTTGAAACTAATCTTCTTATTCTTGAGGTGAGCCGCAAAAACACGAACGCGCCGGTATTTATGGCGGTGGCGCACAATATCAGCAATGCGCTGCGTTTGTATGAGGCGGGCGCCACATACGTAATCTTGCCACATTTTTTGGGCGGGGAGTACGCTTCGTCTTTGGCAAAACGCTTTGTGGAAAAAAGCGAGGATGTTGCCGTGATACGCGCCGAGCATATTGAGCGCCTTAAGCATCATTCGGCGCGAGGGCACGAACATCCCATCATTGAGCGTTATAGATAAAGAGCGGTTTTCGTGGGCGGCTTTTATGACCCGGGATATAAAAAAATTCCGAGCGGTGATATGGAGAGAAGGAAAGCGGAATTTCCGTCCCATGCCGTGGCGAACTACGCGTGACCCGTATCGGATATGGATATCTGAGATCATGTTGCAGCAGACGCAGGTGTCGCGTGTCATCTCGAAATATAAAGAATTTATACAATGCTTTCCGAACGTTAGCGCTCTTGCGGGCGCCTCGTTCCGTTCGGTGCTGCGCGAATGGTCCGGACTGGGGTACAACAGGCGGGCGCTTATGGCGCATCGTGCGGCTCGAATAATAGTGGAGCAACATGCCGGGGCGTTTCCGCGTACCGCTCATGCGATCCGTGCGCTCCCGGGCGTTGGATATGCAACGGCCGCGGCCATCCTGAATTATGCGTACGAAACGGCGTGTCCGTTTATTGAGACGAATATACGGACCGTTTTTATTCATCATTTTTTCCCGAAAAAGAAAAAAGTAAGCGACGAGGCGTTATGGCCGCATGTCGTTGCATCGCTGGACGGACGGCGTCCCGCGGAATGGCACTGGGCGCTTATGGATTACGGTGCCTTCTTGAAACGCACGCATGGGAACATCTCACGCAAAAGTAATTCGTACCAAAAACAATCCTCATTCCATGGATCGCAAAGACAGGTGCGGGCCGCTATTGTGCGTGAATTATTGAGAAAACCGCAGTCGATCCCGGTAATCCGCCGGCTGGCAGGAGCGGAGGCGGAAAAGGCGGAGAGCGCCATCCGTTCCCTGTTGAAAGACGGTTTGATAGAACGAAAGGGCGCAAAATACCGTATCGTATAGCGTCCGTTGTCTCCGACCCGAAAATATCGTATAACGTATATTGTATGTTGCGTTTCTTGCGAAAACCTAAGTTTAATTTTGCGGCATTTGCCGTGCTTTTAATTCTTGCGACGGTTGCGGGCGTGCTGCTTCTTTCGTATCGGGAATACCAATCCGTTGTTGAGCAAGAGAGAACGGATCTGCTTGAGACCCTTCTGCTGCAGGACGATAAAAAAACGCTTCGGGTCGAAGCGAACGGAACAAGCGTGACGGTTCCCGACGGCTGGCATGCGATTGAAGCGGATGTCCCCGGATCGTATTTGCTTGAACCGGATTTTGAACTTTCGGAGTGTTCAATGTCGGTGATCCACCACAAGAATACAGGCGGAGAATCCGCGACAGGATTTTTTACCCGGTATGACCTGGGACCGCGTTTTGGCAACGCCTTGGTTGAGCCGCAAAGCGGACTCAATACTATTTCCGGCCATCAGGCGGCGGCATTCGAATGGAAGAATAAAGACCTCACGCGTTTCAGGGAGGTATATTTGCCGTATGGGGCATACGTTCTCGAATTTCACTTCGTCGAAGATCTTAAGCAGTTGGATAAACAGGCAAAGCCCTGTTACCGGGATTTTGATGGGCTGCTATATAGCGTAGTGCTACCGTAAGTAAAAGACTCCAAAAATAAAGGGTAGAGAGAGCGGCGCGACTTGACAAACGCGTCTTTTCATTTTGTATTCATACGCCACGGTTTATAGTAAGGTTGTGGCACAGCCCCGTTTTATATAAAGGTCGCCCGCGCTTTGCTGCAATCATGACGAATTTAACAGACACATATATGGAACAAATATTCTCATCGGTAATTTTCATTGTGCTTGTGGCATTTGCTATTTTCGTGGTTGCTGCGTTTATTGTTGCGGAAGAAGCTCAGTTTGAAACTCCCCGGAAACATGTGAGGCGGGCCTTGGGGCACGCCGAATACTATAAGCCGGGATACGTGTTCGAATTCCATGCGCACGAAACGGAAAACATGCGTTTATCGAAGGGTGAGATATGGAATTATACGCCGTACGGTTGGTATAACGCCAAAATCACGCGGATACGTCCATTGGATGAACACACGCTGCTGATGGCCGCTGAAGTCGGTGAAAAAAGCATGCCGTTTTGGGGGCCGTGGGTGCTGATAAAAGTCCATGATGGCGGAACTCCCGGCGCGGGCGTTGATTATGTGTGGAGCCAATTTTTAGATAAGGACGAGACTTTGCGAAGATTTAATTCCGGTAAGGATCCGGGCGGGGAACCGCGCTATGTTTTGACCGGCGATCTCTCGGTTGCGGCGGCATAAGCAATGAAAAAGAAAGAATATCGTCCGCGTTAACGGACGATATTTTGCGTGAGGGGCGCGCGTTTGGTAGGATAATCCCTATTAGTATGAAAATTTCTCAGCGTACACATACTGGGCGGGCTCGTGCCGCCTTGCGTAAGCGGGATAAGCGTTTGGGTGAGCTTATGCGCGCCCTTGATGTTCCGGATATCGAACCGGAACGCAATTATTTCCGTTCGTTGGCCGAAATAATCATCGGACAGCAGCTGTCCGGCAAGGCTGCGGAAACTATTAGTAAGCGTTTCCGCGAGATTTTCGGTTCCGTCCACACATTCCCGACCCCGGCAGAAATCCGAATCGCACGGATAAGTACAATGCGTCGCGCCGGACTTTCGCGCTCAAAAGCCTCGTATATTAAAAATCTTGCCGCGGCCATTGAGGAAAAAAGATTGGAAATAAAAAAATTAGACCGCATGGGCGATGCGGAGATCGTTGCGCACCTGACGGCGATAAAAGGTATCGGCCCCTGGACCGCTGAGATGTTCCTTATGTTTTCGTTGGCACGGCCCGATGTTTTTTCTTTTGGGGATCTTGGTTTGAGGAAAGCGGTGCGACGCTTGTACGGATTGCGGCGCGATCCGGACGAGACGACCATGAGACGCATTAGTAATGCGTGGCGGCCCCATCGGACGCTTGCCGCCCGGTATTTATGGGCAAGTCTTGATCAGAAAAAATAAAACCCCACCGAGGTGGGGAGCAAAAGTACGTGTTTTTTCCGGTCGGCTTATCCGTGAATTTTATGCAAAACAAGCCGGTTTGCTTTAAGGTCTTCCAAAACCCGGGCAAGCGGGATGAGATTGCCGTCGGCATCAAGAAAATCTTTCCTGCTGAACATATATCCGTGCGGCTCTTCCCTGAACGCAAGCATTTCCTTGAAGTAATTTTCGCCGATGAGCTGTAAGACTTCCGACAGCGGGGGCATTTCCTCGTGGCGCTGAACATTATAGCCCCATTCGTCCAAAAGGGGATCTTCGATGGAGATGGCAACCCGCCGCTGTTGTCCGTTCCAGTCGATCATAAACGCGGCCATTTCAACTCCGCCGAAACTCGGCTTTTTTGCCAGACCAAGGAACGAGACGTCCTGGCCGGCTTTTTGGTTCGGGTTGTTTTCTTCTTGCGGCATATACAAAGCGCATTATAGCATATTTCCGGCTTCTTAAAATAAACACCGGTAAATAAAAAGCGGATCAGTGTCCGCTTTTTGCTTTTTTGTACAGGGTTTCCATGACGCGGCGTGCAATATCCAGCACCATGGCTTCTTCGCTCATGGATGAGGTGTCCACGAGGACAAGCTGCGAATATGCGGGCGCAAGGCGCTCATAGACGGTTCGATAACGCGTTACGAGCGTTTCAACCGTTTTTGGGTTCGTGGTCTCCCCGAATTTGGTGGAAAGAGCGATGCGCATTTCGCGTTCCATAGCGGCATCGGTATCCGCGACCATGAAATAAATAGCGTCCAGCTTATCGGTAAAGAAACGCGAAAGGAACAAGGATTGAATATCGTTCTTTTCGCTTTCGGACAATTGTCCTTTTTCGAACCAATATTCCATCCAGCAGTATGCGTCGAAAATGCATCTGTCGAATATGACCACGTCATAGAGGTGGCCGTGGCTTATATCGATAAGCATCTCGAGAGCATACAGGCCCGTTCGAATATTGTAGAGGGGACTTGTCCGTTCGATGTGCCGGACCACTTCGGCGCCTTCCTGAGGCCGCAAGACGCGCAGACCCTGTCGTCTCAGGAATTTATCGAGTTCCGTGATGGTGGTTGTTTTACCGGCGGACGGCGACCCGGTAAATTCCAGCATGAAGGGCCGCGGAAGGTGGCCGGGGTCGTAGCGTATGCCCGATTTCAAGTAGGTCAGTACGGCGCGCGCTTTTGCTTCAAGAGCATCTTTTTCTTTACGAGGCTGTCCCATATTCTCCTGCCAACGTGCTGTATTGCTCGTTACTATACACGTTTTTCTCTTCCCGCACAGTGGTTCACTGCGGGAACGGTTCGGCATGCTACTATTAATGAAGCGAATAATAATTGACTATATCCGGGGATCTTATCCGAAAACATATGACACCCAAAAAGCTTATAATTATCGTTCTTGTGGGGGTAGCGGTTTTTGCCGTTGTTTTCGCCGCAAACCTCGGTAAAATTTCAGTGCCGCCGCAAAAAATATACGTTGCTGTTGAAGACGCCGGAATTGTTTCTGTTATAGATCCCGCAACCCAAAAGGTCATGAAGACGATAGACCTTTCGCGCTCGCATGACGGCGGAAAATTAACGATCGCTCCGCATAATATCCAAGTTGCGCCGGACAATAAGACCGTTTGGGTAACGGGCAATATTTCCGGGCACGAAAACCACAGCAGTATTATTTCCGGGGCATATGCGCACGGAGAAGAGAATGACGCGCTTGGGTTGAACGAAAAAGACGAGATAATTGTCATTAGTCCGTTCACTGACAGAATTATCAGGCGGGTGCCGGTCGCGCTTGGGGCGCATCTTGCCCATGTGGTGTTTTCGCCGGATAGCGCGTATGCGTATGCGACGGCCCAACAACTCAATAAAGTCTATAAAATAAACACGCGTTCATACGGAGTAGAAAAAGAAATTTCATTGCCGGATAACAGCGAGCCGCACGGTGTGCGTATTTCTCCGGATGGAAGCGCCGCATATATCGCAAATATCAGCGGTAAAAATCTCGGCATTTTGCGTCTTGAAAGCGAGAACTATTCTTTTGTGACGCTGGACGGACAGGCAATACAAACGGGGGTTACGCCGGACGGAATGCTGGTTGTGGTAACCTTGTACGACACAAAGCGTCTGGCGATTTATAACATCCGGGATAAATCAGTGAACTATGTTGATCTGGGGGGCGAGTCAAAAGGTCCCGTTCAGGTTTATCCGACGCCGGATTCCCGGTTCGCGTATGTGGCCGATCAGGGATATTATTTCAAAGAACCCAGCGGTAAATATATTTATAAGATAGATCTCATCGAGCGGCGGGTCGTGAAAGAGATAGAGGCGGGTGCCGGGCCGCATGGCGTTGTGGTTGATGCGGCCGGCGCACGTCTTTATGTTACGAATTTGTTGAGTCAGGATATATCTGTTATAGATACGGTGCGGGATGAGCAGATTGGAACGGTTAAGGTCGGAAAAGGTCCCAACGGCATCAGTATTTGGTATAATCCCAACAGCAAATGAGCCAGGCATTACGAACAAAAGTTTCGGCGATTGTTCCTCTATACAACGAAGAAAAGACCATTGCGGGGGTTGTCGCCGCCTTGTTAACGTGTCCGGCAATAGGCGAGGTTATATGCGTTAATGACGGCTCTTCCGATAAAAGCGCGGATATACTCGCTTTGTTCGGTGAGCGGATACGGCGGATCGATTTTGAAGAGAACCGCGGCAAGGGCGCGGCTCTTGCCGCCGGAATTGAAGCGGCTGGGGGCGAGATCGTATGTTTTTTTGATGCGGATGTCGTGAATATGCGTGATGAATTTGTATATACGCTTTTGTCGCCGTTTGTGCGCAACAGTGCGCTTGCCGGCGTATTAGGTGCGCCGTACCGTTACCGCGCTTCGCTCTATTTCCCCTTTAACGTTTATTTGTCCGGGCAGCGTGCATACCGCCGGGAACGCTTGTTGCCGTATCTTGCCGATATCGCCGCATCGCGTTTCGGGAGTGAGGTTCTTTTGAATTCGTTGTTCCCCAAAAATGAGATGCGGATAGTATATCTGAAGGGTTTTCATAGTTTGTCAAAACACTCAAAAATGGAAGTAGAGGATGCTATTCGAGAATATGCGCGCGCCCTCATGGAGGTCGCGTTTCAAAAAAGTAAAATAGTTTTTTTGCCATACAAAGAATATCCCCGTGAGATATGGGCAAAAATGAATACGGAAGTATCGATTGAGGTTATCCGCGAAAAAATACCGGATATTACCCGCCTCCGGGATCTTTTGAAATAGAAATTAAAAGACCGCCGTCATGGGCGGTTTTTTGCAGGAATTAAAACCCGGCACTGATCTTTTCAGTTTTCGGGCGGTTGGTGCTTGGTTTCGGCAATAGAATTGAGGATTTTCCGCAATTGTTCCATTTGGCCGGGATCGTATACAGAAATGCTGTGCAGGTTCTTTGCGTGGGGCCGCAGGGCAGCCAGTTTATTCTTTATTTCTTTGGGAGACACAAGATCACTTTTGCTTAAAAATACGAACTCTTCTTTCTTCAGGAGTTTTTCGTTATAGCGTTTCAGTTCTTCCCGGACGACCATATAGTCTTTCGCCGGGTCGTTTGATTCACAAGAAATGAAATGGAATAAAATGCCGGTTCGTTCAATGTGTCTTAAAAATTTCGTTCCCAGCCCTCTTCCTTCTGAAGCGCCTTCAATAAGTCCCGGTATATCCGCGAGAATAAGCTCAAAATATACGCCGAGATTCGGTTCAAGCGTTGTGAAGGGATAGTTGGCGACCTTTGCGTTCGCCCGGGTCAGTTCGTTGAGCATGCTGGATTTGCCGGCATTGGGAAGGCCGATGAGGCCGATATCCGCGATAAGCTTAAGTTCCAGGCGGAGCGTATACGCTTCGCCGTATGTTCCTGTTTGGAATTGCTGCGGGGTTGTGTTTCGCGACGAACGGAACATAAAATTCCCCTTACCTCCGCTACCACCTCGCGCGATAAGTATCCGCTCGCCGATCTTCAAAAGCTCCAGGCGTGAGCCCGTTTCAACAAAATGAATAACGGTGCCGACGGGGGCGGTGAGGGTAATGTCCGTGCCGTTTTTCCCGTCTGTGAATTGATGTCCTCCGTGTTGGCCCGGGGCGGCGCGGTAATTTTTTTTGAAACGGTATTGTCGTAGGGCCCCGAGGTCGGCAACTCCCTCAATATATACATTGCCTCCGTCGCCTCCGCGGGCGCCCGAAGGACCAAGTTCGTTCTTGTTGCGGTTAAATGCAACCGCCCCGTCACCGCCGTTGCCCGCGGCAACTTGTATCGTGATATCGTCTACGAGCATATGTTATTGCGCAATGGAGGATGAGAGGGGAAGATCGATCGGCTCTCCCGCCGGGTATGTTTCGAGTTCCGAATTGTTCACCGTATATATTTCCGCGGAGTCCCACCCGAATAACTCCCATACGGAAAAGCAAGAATTGGTGGCGCCATTGCAACGCATGGGGTGTTTTGTTCCGGAGGCATCAATTTCAAAAACAGTATCTGAGTCCTCCGGGCGAACCCAGCGCGATGTAAAATAGGCGCTTAGTGTTCCGTCCGGCACGGTTTTTATTCGCGCCTCGAACGGAGAAAGGTGCGGATACCATTTTGCGATATCTGCGGAAAGAATATGGCGCTTGAATTTTGTTCCGTCGGACGCCTTTATCAGATATACTTCCGGTCGCGAGAATTCACGTACCAGGTCGCCGTCGGCGAGCGTTGTTTCGTCGTGCAAAACAGCCTGGGTTGACGAGTGGATAACGACCGGCGTGCCGATGTCCGCCCAGTCATAAACGAATTTATCGTCACCGTCCGCCAGACGCACGCATCCTTGGGAATATGCAACCTTCACTTTCTCGCCGTTGGAAAAATACGGCCATCCATGGACGAAATACGGACCGCTAATCCGCATGCTCCAGGGCATCCATACTCCCGATAGCGTTGAGCGGTGCTTTTCTTCTTTTGTTTGAACTTTAAATTTTCCCTCAGGCGTTCGTCCGATCGCGGGATGTCCCTTTCCCGCGACGGGCATTATTTTTACGGGAACGCCATTTTCAAAAAGCGTTACGCGCATGGTCCGAAGATTGATATCAATATATTTTCCGGTGAGATATTCCGGCGTATATGCCGCGTAAGTTTTTTGTGTTCCGGCGGGCTGGAACGAATATGATTTTTTCGTTGCGCCTGCAGTTGCAAAAAAAGAACCGGGCAGGCGTACGTCAACCGTATATGCGACGGCCGGGGAGAACCCCAGGGCGGGCAAAAAATGAAGTTCCCGGCGTTCATTAAGCCAGACCATTTGGCCGTTTATGGGAGGGAATATGCTGAATGATGCTTTGGCCGTAGCCTCGGTTGTTCCGGAAGGATAGCGGACGATAAGTTCTTCTCCCAGCTCGGGAGATGTTTGGTATACGGCAGATACGGTAAACCGGGGCGATTTTTCAACAATAAAAAATGCTCCCGCGCCGATAGCGCCACCGGCGGTCAAAAGAGCCAAAAGAGAGGCAATTCGAAGGAGTCGTTTCATACATATAGTATAGCTGTGGCGGAGGCTTTACGGAACGCCCTGCGGGTTTACAGGAAATGCCATACAGGATATGAATAGTGATATCGTATTTACTCTTAATTATCTATGTAATACATGAAACAACGTTTTTTAGATAAAAAAGTTCTTGTTGCGGTCGGAGCGACCCTTGTTGTGGCGGTTGTCCTTGGCTTTTTGTTCCGCGGCGGCATTTCCACGACCGTAATTGATTCCGATAAGGTCATCGAGGGCGATTATGTTATCGCGGAAAACGAAGCTGTTGTATTGAAAGATGGTGCGAAGCTCTCGGTGAAAGGAAATTTTTCCGTAGATGGAGAAATCCGTTGTGAGAACGGACCGCTTTCGCTGGATGTTGCCGGCACTACGCATATAATGAAACGACTTGTTTGTGAGCGCGCCGATGATGTCGGTGATGCCGCTTTCGGTATTGCGGTAGTGGCGCAGAACGGCATAGTATTTGATTCCGATGCTGTTGTGGTTTCCAATTCCAGCGTTCAGATCGTCGATGACGCATCCAAGCTTATTTCAACAGCGACAGAGCTCGATTCTCTTTTCGATGATATCGGGAAAGATACCGGTGATGGTTTGCGCATCGGACCGTTGACCGCATCCGACACGTCAGCGCTCCCGGGACGAGTGTTTGCGGCCCCATCATTTTTGTGGAACGGAACGCCCGCGGATCCGGTTGCGTTTGTTAATTCAGCCTCAGCAAAGACAGAGCCCGGGCCCTGTATTGATGCGGGTGGTAACGTGGTTCCGGATTGTGTCCGCATAAGCGGCAATTGGGTTATGGGACATGGCCAAGCCCCTCCTCCGGGGGTCATTGTTCCGACCCCGCCCAAAGGCGTGAATCGCATCGTTCTCAATATTAATTTTGGACCGGACCGGCAGGTGCAACTGCAGGATTTTGTTCTTACCGGACCGGACGGCCGAAAGGGCTCGGATGATGTCGGGAAAAGTTGTACGGCTATCGGTGGCCGCGGTGAGAATGCGTTCCGTTTTAATGTGTTTGCTTCCGATATAAAAATAAATGATTTTGAGCTTTGGCTCGGTAACGGCGGCGAAGGGGGAACGGCTGAAACTCTCAAAGATTGCGATCCCGGAAAAGCTACGGGCGGTGAAGGAGGAGAAGCGGGAAATTTCAAAATGCGTGCAACCGGGGCGTTCGAGATCGAAGGAGCATTTAATATCTATCCGGGTGTCGGAGGTGAGGGCGGTGACGCTATCGCAAAAGGAAAAGACGGGCAAGACGCGTGTCCGGGCAAGAAGGGTGGCGATGCCGTTGCGACCGGCGGTGAGGGCGGAAAGAATAAGAAAGAATTGAATGTTCGGGGCGGCGTTGCCGGGACAAATAATATTTCTGTTGCGGCCGTTGCCGGTGGAGATGGCGGAACAGCGACTGCCCAACCCGGAAAAGGCGGCAATGGAACCGGCTGTAAATGCGCGGGCGGTCCGGGAGGTAGTGGAACGACGACCGGTGGTAAGGGTGGCGCTGCTTCGGTAAAAATTCTTGGAGCGGGTGGTATCGCAAATGGCGGCAATGGCGGCAATGCGGATTCCAGAGGCGGTCAGGGTGGAAATGGCGGTCATTGTGATCCGAGCGCTGCCGGCGGTAACGGCGGTAGAGGCGGAGATGCGCAATCGAAAGAAGGGCCGGGCGGCACAGGAACGACCGTAAATGGTGACCCCGGGAATATAACAAGTGAGCAGGGCGGCAATGGCGGCAATGGCGGAGATGGATGCAGGGAGGGTCAGGGCGGAAGCGGCGGATCGGGTAATCCTCCGGGCGCGAACGGATCACCCGGAAGGAATTTATGCGTTGTTCCGGGCGGGGACGATGCGTTTACCGTTCCCGATACGGGAAGCGGGACCACAACTACGCCCACTCCAACACCGCAACCTCCTCCGGTAAATACCGGCATGCAAGTGCAGGTTATACGCTATCAGAGTAAGTATCTTCCGGTATCTCAGCTCTTAGTTGAAAGTGAGGCGGGTTGCGACGGCGGACAGGCACATTGGCACGCAATAGAGGGTGTTGTTCAGGCAACCGATGGCACGTTTGTTCCCGACCCCGGGCCTCCGTGCGGATACGGCAAGACCAGTCAGAATCCCGCAACGACAATAACAGTTTCTCAGTAGACGAATGCGCGCCCCGCCATAAACGGGGCGCGTTTTCTATTGTATTGTTGGGATGCGTATTGTATGCTTGCGACAAGGTTGTTTCTCATTTTCTTAAGGCGACGTTGCCATGCGAGATCCCTATGAGGTGTTGGGTGTCCGAAGAGGTGCCCCATTCAAAGAGATCCGGGCCGCATTTTTGAATAAAATGAGATTGTATCATCCGGATGTGAATGGGGGTGTTGGGAATCCTCAGGCGTTTGTTGAGGCATATGATGCGTTCCAGCGGATCGTTTACGCCAACAAAGATGCACGGGCTCAGCGGATCAGTGCATGCCAGCACTGCCGCGGGCGAGGCACGTGCTGGTGTCAAGGCTGTCAAATGGTCATTGTTTTTAAGGCCATATTTTTTGCCGGTCAGTGTGCGCGATGCGCATAATAAAAAACTCGAGCTTTGTACTCGAGTTTTTACTTTTTGAGGCTGCGCTGCCTGCGGTAGGCGGTGCTGCCGGGATTCGGCGTAAAATTTTTACCGCAACGCTGGCATACGCTCCGCGCCTCGGCGCATCGGCGGCAAAATTTTTGACCTATCATGCCCGATGTGCGATGGCGGCATACGGCCGCGATCGGTGCGTCGGGAATGAAGGGGGTTCGCCGGCATACGCCGCATAACAGCATCATGCGCGCTCCTGTATGAAAATAAACCGATATGCGCATCATACAAGCTCTTCGGATGCGGTCAAATGCGTTGACATGGGCGGGTGCTCACGATAAAGTAACGAGCGCTTTTTGGCAGACCCAAAAAGTTTTTTGTAGCAGCGAAACTATTGACAAATAAGCATTTTTATTGTAATATTATACCGGCTTTGATATCGATAAACCAATTAATACCCAAAATGTTATGAGAACATCCAGATACAAAAACAGGTTGCGCGGCCTTTTTCTTTTCGTATACAGTACAAGGTTTTTCCCCGAAAGCATACGTTTTCTTTTTTTGAAATACGCCGTGCGTTTTGGCATAAAAGGAGCTGCTCCGACGGCAGAAAAATCCGCTTCCGCCGGCACGAAACTTTCGAGGAAAGCGTATTTTATCCGCGGACTGGCGCATGAACTTGTCAGCGAGGAAAGCATAAGCGCTATGTTCATAAAAAAAATATTCGAGCGCGCCGGGCACGTCCGTGTGCCATTTTTTGGCATTCGGCTTGTGCCGCGAGCGGCAACAATGAGAATGGCAACAGGTTTTTCCATGGTCGTTGTTTCTGTCTTTGGAATAACAATGAACCCGCTGATGTCGAGCTTTGCGTCTGCCAATAATTCGCCAACGGGAACATATACCGCAAGCGGCGGGCGCGATATCGCAGATACAACAACGTGGACATATACCGTTACCGAAATTGACCGCGCGAACGGGATAAGTCACATAAGCCTGCAAACATGTTTTACCGCCAACGAGCTTACCGGCGGTGTTTTGGTTGATACTGACCCTTCCGGTGCGCAGGTTGGTTTTGACGGCGCGACGGGATTTGGCGACGTTATTAAATGGGATGTTTCGTTCAATGCACCCGCCACGATATCGGTGACGCTCGATGATACATACGCGATCGATCCGGATGGCGCAAAAGTTATCATAAAGTATGGAGATAATTTTGTGGCAGTTTCGGTGCCCGGACCGGATTGCGCGCCCCCCCCGCCACCGCCGGGCGAGTGCAAGCTTGTAATTGGAAAAAGCGTGGATAAAACAACGGCGAACGTCGGGGACGTTCTGACATATACGCTTACGTTTAAAAATGAAGGTACGGCAGATTGCACCGGAGGAGGAGTAAAAGTTACGGATGTCCTCTCGCCGGACCTTATCTATCAGAGCTCAACAATGAGCGGTAATGTGAGCGGCGGGTATGGTTCAACGCCGCTATATCAAAGCTCAAACCGCACGCTTACATGGAACGCAAATATTCTGGAACCCAACGAAAGCGGATGGGTAAGCTGGAAGGCTTCGGTCGCGGATATGAATTCCTGCGGTCAGATAGATATTCCAAATACCGGCAAGATCACGTCTGCCGAATACTCCAATTTTTCCGTGTGGGTTGAAAGCAATACCGTTCATACGACCGCAATAGAAGAATGTCCGCCTCCTCCGCCGCAACTTATCGTTATTAAACACGTCATTAATGATAACGGCGGCACAAAGCAGGCTTCCGACTTTACCATTAATGTGGCGGGCGGCAACGCATCTCCGGCAACGTTTTTAGGTAATGAAAATGGAGTTACGGTAACCCTGGATGCGGGCGCATATAGCGTGGATGAGATCATGGTCACCGGTTATGCCAAAACACTTTCTGCGGATTGTATCGGAACAATTGTCGCCGGACAGACAAAGACATGTACTGTTACCAATAACGATATCGCGCCGAAACTTACCGTTACGAAAATCGTTATCAATAATGACGGCGGCACAAAACAAATAAGCGATTTTCCGTTAAGTGTCGGGGCGCAGGCAGTGGCGTCCGGCGTGCAGAACACATTCAATGCCGGAACGTATACCGTTTCTGAAATACAGGACCCGGATTATGCCGCGACGTTTACGGGCGATTGTGACGGCAATGGCGTTGTGGTGTTGAATCCGGGCGATGAGGATAAAAAATGCACAATTACGAACAATGATATCCCGCACAATCCCACGTTGCGTGTTATTAAGGTTGTCATCAACGATGATGGCGGTACAAAACAAATAAGTAATTTCGCGCTCTTCGTGGACTCTACGCAAGTGACGAGCGGACAGGTATTAACGCTGCAGCCCGGCACATATAACGTTCATGAGACGCAGGTTGCCGGATATGCCGCTACGATGAGCGGAGATTGTGATGCGCAAGGAAATGTGACGCTGTCGTTTAACGAGAGCAAAACGTGCGTGATCACGAATAATGATATTGCGCCGAAATTGACGGTTACAAAGATAGTTATTAACGATAACGGCGGGCAGAAACAGGTCGTCGATTTTGATCTTTTGGTTGGCACGACCCCGGTTATTTCCGGTATAGAAAATTCATTTGCCGCCTCCGACTATATCGTTTCTGAAGTTCAGTTGTTCGGGTATAACGCCACGATCGGAGGGGATTGTGACGCGCAGGGGAATATAACACTTGCGCTGGGTGAGACAAAACAATGCACAATTACGAACAATGATATTCCGCCTACGCTGACCGTTACGAAGGTTGTCATTAACGATGACGGCGGCACGAAACAAATAAGCGACTTTGCGCTCTTCATTGGAGCGCTGCAGGTTGCCAGCGGTGATACAACGACCGTTCAGGCAGGAACATATACCGTGGGCGAGTTGAGCCTTCAGGGGTATAGCGCATCCCTCAGCGGTGATTGCAATAGCGCCGGCGTTGTTGTTGTGGATGTCGGGGAAGCAAAACAATGCACTATAACAAATAATGATGTTCCGTCGCCCCCACCGGATACCGCAACGTTGCGGGTCATTAAGGTGGTTATTAACGATAATGGCGGCACGAAGCAAATAAGCGATTTCGCGCTGTTCGTGGGCTCCACGCAGGTGACGAGCGGACAGACATTAACGCTTTCTCCGGGCACATACAACGTGCATGAAACACAATTGTCGGGTTATACCGCCACGATGAGCGGAGATTGTGCTGCCAATGGCGATGTGGTGCTTGCGGCTAATGATACCAAAACATGTACTATTACGAATGACGATGTTGCTCCGCCTCCTCCCGACACTTATTCGATATCAGGGGTGAAATTCCGCGACGATAACGCAAACAGCATCAAAGAAGCCGGCGAAGCATTATTGCCGAACTGGACCATTACGCTGACCGGCCCCAACACTAACGCGAGCACGGTTACGGATTCTTTGGGCGTGTATTCTTTCAGCGGTCTTGCCGCCGGAACCTATTCGGTGTGCGAACAAGGACAAGGGAATTGGGTACAAACATATCCCGGCGGGAACGGATGTCACTCTGTTGCTATTGCGAATGCGAGTGTCGCAGATAAGGATTTTGGGAACCGATTTATTTCTCCGCCACCGCCTCCTCCGGCAACATATTTCGTTTCCGGTGCGAAATTTAACGATACGAATGCGAACGGCGTGAAGAATTCCGGCGAAGCTCTTCTGTCCGGATGGGAGATACGAATAACGGGAGGAACTAATGTTAATGCGACCACGACCACAAATGCGCAGGGCGCATACATGTTCGCAGGCCTCCAGGGAGGAACGTATGCGGTGTGTGAAGTGAACCAAACCGGATGGAACCGTACATATCCGTCCACCACGAGCGGATGCCACGCGCTCACCATTACGAATGCCGGTATCGCGAATGTTGATTTCGGCAATACGCAAACGGCGCAGCCGCCCGTTCTTGTTATCAATAAAAATGTAAGCGTTGTGTTTACGAATCCGAGCGCCGAAGTTACCTATACGATAAGCGTGCGCAATGCGGGTACCGGAACGGCGTTTGCCGTAAAAGTACACGATACGTTGCCCGCAGGAATTACCGAAAAAGGAACAGGAAAAACATCTCTGGATTGGAATGCGGGAGATCTTGCGCCGGGCCAGGAATGGACGATAGCATTTACCGCGCTTGTTGCGCCATCGGCTCTCGCCGGCATCTATAAGAACGTGGCGAGCGCGCAGGCCAGCAATTACGGCGTTGTGCAGGATGATGCTGATGTCGAGATACGAACCGGAAGCGTATTGGGCTTCACAACCCTTCCGCCCACCGGCGGAAGCGAGGTTGTGCAATTGTATCTTTTGGTGCTTCTCTTGTGCGCGGGCATATTGCTTATCTTTTATCCCAAGAACGTATTTTCCCGTTTTGCCGGACAGGTATACGCACGATAAACAGCAATCGTTGTTTTTCACTTATCGTCTATGAATCTCCTTCGCGCGAAAACAATTATGCATACGTACGGCGCTTCATCGCTGACTAAGTACGATATCCGTCGCGCGGAACGCGCAATGGCGGAATATGGAACCGTCCGCATATACCTTATTTTTGCGGGCGCGTTCTTAATATTGTTCGGAGGGTTCATCGGGTTTTCCGGTATAACGATGCTTGCCGGAAATTCCGGCGGCGATGCGCAAGAAAATGAAACGGTTTATGCCGCATTGCAGGAAGTGTCCGAGCCCACAGAACTTCCGGCGGAACCGGCTCCCGAAACGCTTATTGATGCCCAGAAAGCTACGGTAAGTGCGGCGCCGGCTCCGGCAGAGGCCGCTCCGTCCGTCGTAAAACCGGCAGCACCGGCTCCTGCGCCGGCACCGAAACCAAAAACGCTCGCGGCAAGTATTGTTATCGATAAGATCGGCGTGAATATGCCAATTGTTGAGGGGAAAGATATGAGCGTTTTGCGGAAGGGCGCGTGGCGTTCGCCGTGGAGCAGTACGCCCGATAAGGGCGGCAATACCGTTCTCTTCGGCCATCGTTATATGTATCTGCCGCCTCATCCGCGAACATTCTATTCTTTGGATAAGCTTGTGGTCGGAGATACGTTTGTGGTGACGTGGGGAGAGCAAAAATATACATATAAGGTAGTTGAAACGAAAGTCGTTCCTCCTGAAGATATTTCCGTACTTCATCAAACCGAAAAGCCGACCGTAACCCTTATTACGTGCACTCCGGTATTTACGACAAAGAACCGTCTTATTATCCGCGCTGAAATGATATAATAAAGAAACGAACTATCGGCATATGAAAATTCCCTCCATAAAAAATACCATATACGATTTCTTTCTTCCTTCGGAACGGAACGAGCGGGTTCCGCGCGCGTTTGGTTTTCGTGCGTTCTTTTATTACGCATATTTTATTGCTCTCGTGATGGTCGCATTATATTCTCCCATCATGAAAAGTTTGCCGTATCGTGCATTTTTGGGTGCTTTGTCCGAACAGCTTATTCTTGCCGAAACAAATCCGCAGCGCGAAAGCATCGCCGTGGCGCCGCTGGCCGTCGACCCTCTGTTGTCGGAGGCGGCCCGCATGAAAGCAGAAGACATGATAGCGCGAGATTATTTTTCGCATTTGGGACCCTCGGGTGAGCTTCCTTGGGTATGGATAAATAATGTCGGGTATTCGTATGCTGCGGCCGGCGAAAATCTTGCAATTGATTTTTCCGATCCCGCCGCATTGGTGCGCGCCTGGATGGCTTCACCGACGCACGCCGCAAATATTCAAAACGGAACATTCACGGACGTGGGGGTGGGCGTTGCGTCGGGAACGTTTAATGACCGCGAAACAAATGTTGTAGTTATGTTCCTCGGCAAGAAAGCAAAGACCGCAACTACGGCCGTTGTTAGCGTCTCACCGACGCCAACGCCCGCACCGGTTCCTGCGCCCGCGCCAGCCCCCGCTCCGGCTCCACCGCCCATGCCGGCTCCAATCGAAACCGAAGTGGTGCCCACAGAGACGGAAGTTTCTGAACCGGTTAATGCCGTGGCGAGTGCGGATGGCCTTTCGGAAAAAATCGAAGTGCTCAGCGTATCACAGGAAAATTTATATCTGGAAAAGCCGCTTGAAGTGTATACCGGTACAGAGCCGGCTGAAGAGGTCGCCGTAACCGAGGAGGCGTCCGGTGCCGAGGCGCAGGCAAAATCGTTTTTATTTGTTCAGGCGCCTACACTGGCAAGAGCGGCTGTATCGGTTTTCTTTTTGGCGCTTTTCGCCGCCGCTACGATCATTTTCCTTCTGGGCCACTCATCCGGCGTGGTTATGGTGTCGCGGGCAAGCGCACTGCTTATACTTGCCGCCGTCATGTGGTTGCCGAAGATTTTTTAAAGAACCGGCAACAATATCCGAATTTTTATATACCCGCACGCACGCGCGGGTATATAGTTTATTGACATATTTATAAAAATATTTTATTATATTCTTATTGTTTTTTGACCACATAAGGAGTCTGCGTGTACCAGCGGGAGATGCTCGTTGCTGATGCGCTTTCCCATGCGCGCTCCAGACACGGTGATCTTGTCAGCGATTTTGAATTCCATACCGGCGGCGTATTCCGTGTGTTTATGCCGTGGAAGAAAACGGTGGAAATATTCCCCGTGACATCGCGCAAAGAGTGGTTCGACGGGCAATCAAACCGTCCGCACTATGCCACCCGCGCGCTTTCAAGTTCGCATCACTTTGCGCTTTTCGTGCACATCAAAGATACGCTTGCGAGCGTGTATCGCAAGATCCTCAAGCAGTTGCGCCGCTACTGGCGCGGTCATCAGGCCGAACAGCTGTTCCTTAGCGGATGTCGTGCCGCACAGCGGAAAGACAAAAAACTCGTTGCTGATTTTTACAAAACCAGCGACAGAGTTGACCGCTTTGAGGGCGCCGATGTCTGTGTCGGGTTTTGCGTACAACGCACCCGCATTGTCTGGGTATCGTTCGATGTAAAGAGTTCCTCGTTCGGCTTCCGGGCCGAAATGGAACGTCGCCGGAAGGATCCCAAGCGTCACAAGGGCGTGCGAGTTTTCTTTTTTCAGCCCGGAATGCTGACCAATCCACGAGCCGCAACCATGTTCGCTGCAGAGCATATCCTCCGCATCGGGAGGGAGCTGCAGGATAAGGCAGATATCCAAGGAGGAAGAAGGGGTGGCAACGCTCAATATCGGCTCCGTTGCCGATGACTGGCGCGCCAAGCGCCTCAGTAATTTCTCGGACGATCCGTTCGAGTTGGATGGACGGCGCTTTGCGTCCGTCGAAGGGTTCATTCAGGGCATTAAGTTCCCCGATGGCGACCCCCGGCGCTCGCTTGCGTTCGTGAGTGTTGGCGCCCAGGCAAAGCGTATCGGACACGATGCGTTCGATCCAAAGAGTGCCGTGTGGGGCAGGCGTGTGGTGTGGTGGGGCCGTGAACAGATCCCGTTCGGGTCTTTCATGCACCAGCGGCTCATTGAGCGCGCCATTCGCGCAAAGTTCGAACAGAACGAACGCGCGCGTCGCGCATTGCTCGCAACCGCGGGCACGAAACTCACGCACGACATGGGACATCCCGAGTCGCGCTACACGTCGCTTCCCGCGCGTGTTTTCTGCGATATCCTTACCCGCATCCGCACCGAACTTCTCGCAAAGGAGGGATAATGTCGTACGGAGACCGCGTCGTGTTGCGAAACATCTGGCAGCTTCTGCTTCAGGCCGCGCAGGCCGGGAATGTGAAGTGGCACGCAACAGCGCACAATTCCTTCATCGCATCTGCCGACGGCGTGTCGTATGAAGTAAGTTGCCGGCGCGATTACGATTCGCTTTGTGATGGCGAGACCATCACATTGTCCGTCGTCAGCGTGCACGGGAGCATGGACATCAGCCTCTGCCATCAGGAAGGCAGTTGGCGTGAAGATGCGCAGGCAAAGGAGCTTCTCGAGTATCTCGAGAAAAACGTTCCTGCATACCGCGCATATACGCCTCCTCCGGGGGGCTCGTCGCCAACGCTGCACAGTGCGTTCGAAAGTCTTATGCATCGCATACGAGTGAACGTGCCGTCAGAAGACGACGATCTGCATCACATCAGTCCGTCATAAAACTAAACCCGTTTCGCTATACGCGTAACGGGTTTTTTCTTTTCGATAAGAAAAGCGTATAATACGACGTATGGACGATACATTACTTCAGCAGCAATTACAGGAGCATAAAACGTTGCTTGAGAAAACATATAAGTCGGTAGAGAAAACCCGTAAATATTTTCTTTGGACCCTTATTATTACGCTGGTCACCGTTGTCCTGCCGCTCATCGGGCTGGCGTTTCTTTTGCCGAAATATATGAGTATGCTGGGCGGCGGCTTATACGGTCTTTAAAGCGTATGCAAAAGTTTACATTTCCGGAAAAACCAATCCGCGCTTCTTACGCGATATTCAAGGCGAACAAGATGAAGTTGGCCGTTCTTACGGTTGTTTTTGTCCTTTCCTGGGGCGTACTGGCATTCATCGACGAATCTTTGCCGGATAAGCCGGAGTTACCGCATTTTTTGGCGATACTGTGTAGTGTTATCGTCGGGTTTTTGGTGGAGGCCGGCCTTATTAAGATCACGCTTGCGTATGTTGATGGCCGCAGCGGCACTGTTGCCGAATTATTCGCATATCCGAAACTTGCGGTAAAAATATTTTGTGTTCAGTTTCTTGTGGTCGCTGCGATACTTATGGCGCTTATGGTGGCAATTATTGCCGGAGCGGTTTTTGTTGGAGTGGCAAGTTTATTCTTGTCGGACAGCGCCGACGGCGCATTATTTGTGGTAACGCTTTTGGCAGAAACAGTGGCGTTTATTGCGGCGACTATTTTCATACAAACACGGTTGAGATTTGCCCCGTATTTTATTGCGGATAAGAATAGCGGCATCTTGGAAAGCTATAAGCTTAGTTGGAACACTACGCGCGGCCACGTCATAAAACTTATTTGGATACAGTTTTTGCTGGGCAGCTTGAATATCTTGGGCGTGCTTGCCCTGCTTGTGGGACTCTTTGTTACGCTGCCCATAACGCTTCTTGCCGGCGCATATATATTCCGGAAATTTGAACAGCAATTATCCCAGCCGTCATTACCATCTCTAACAAATTAATGTATGCGATTATTTTCAAAAGTGCTCTCTATACTTGATTCCGTAGCCCCTCCGCGCGTTGTGCGCGCGCATTGTGATGTGCCTTGCGGCATTTATGACGCTATGCCCGCAATGCTTGCTGCGGCAACCGTTGAGCGCATGGTGGAGAAAATACTTGCCCTGCCCAAGGATACCGAACTGTCTACGCGCAATTCTTTTGTCCGCATGGTGGCGGTTAAGGAGCAGCATGCGGAGCTCTGCAAGCGTGAACTGCTTATTTTATGGACCGATTTTTTCAAGCCGGAACATGTGGAAATGTTCCCGCAACTGCACGAAACGTTCTGGACGGCGGCAAAGCTTTGTTCAAAAAATAAACAATCTATAGACGCGGCGGCCGCCAAAGAATTGAAGGACGCCGTTGCGCATATCGCCGAAATGTTCGCACAGGCGAAGGCGCAGGCCGCCAAGTAAGCGTATGGGTATGTTTCCGTTCATCCGTTTTCGGGTTGAGGGGACCAGTATGGTCCCTTTATTCCTGCCCGGGGAGCGCGTTGTGGTGGATGTGTGGGCGTATCGGTTTAATCGTCCCATGCACGGCCAGGTTGTTGTGGTGCGTCACCCGCACGATCGCTCGCTTTTGCTTTTCAAACGTGTCGGTCGCATGATGCGTCCCGATATGTATGAGATAGTAAGCGATAATCCCGAAGACGGAATAGACAGCAGGCATTTTGGGCCCATTCATCGACGCGACATTATCGGGAAATATATATTCACGTATCACAGGCCGTAACGGGTTTTATGCGCGGCAGGCAAAACATAAGTGAAAAAGAAAAACAGCTGAATTTTTCAGCTGTTTTTTTAGTATCGTTTTTCCTTCCATCCCGTTTCGGAACGGATGTCCGGAATGGAGATGTTCTTGATGAGTTCGGCGATAGCGCTTTCTTCCTCCTCGGTGGAGGTGAGTTCGATATCGCGCGTCTTTGTGATGCGCTGGTTGGTCTCGATGCGATGCGCAAGCACCGGCACCGCGAGATTCTTCACATCACGGGGAGTGACGTAGTCGCGTCCGTCGAGGAACGCATATGCCCGCGCAAGACGCGCAAGGTTAATGGAACCTCGGGGAGAAGCGCCCCGGTCCAGCAAGCGCTGGCCCTTGGGCTTCTTCGTCTCGTCGCGCGTGGCGCGAACGATGCGAACGATGTACTCCTCGATGATGGGATCAAGATAGACCAATCCGCCCGCACTGGGAGGATACGTGAGACCCGTTTGGATACGCGAAAGCGTTTCCGCGGAGACGACCGTCTGAAGCGTTTCCAGAGGATGCGTTTGCCGCTGGCTTGCCAGCATGCGCAGCTCGGAAATTTCGTTCGGATACCCGACCGAAACGCGTATCATGAACCGGTCCATGGCTGCTTCGCCGATGTGGAAGACGCCGGAACTCTCAATGGGGTTCTGCGTTGCCATCACCATGAACGGTGAGGGCAGAGAATGCGTCACTCCCTCGAGAGACACCGTGCCTTCCGCCATCGCTTCAAGCAATGCCGAAAGGGTCTTGGGGGTTGCCCGGTTGATCTCATCCGCAAGGGCGAGATTGGCGAATACTGCACCGGGGCGGAACTCGAATTCTCTCGTCCGCTGGTTGAATATGTAAAGCCCCGTAATGTCCGAGGGGAGAAGGTCGGGCGTACACTGCGTACGCTTGAAAACAAAACCTTCTGTGGAGGCAGCGAATGCCTTGAGTGCCGTGGTCTTCCCGGTACCCGGAGTATCCTCAAGAAGGATATGTCCGCGCGCAAGGAAGGTTGCCACAATGAGTTTTATCTTTTCCTCGATACCCATGACGACCGTGCAGATATTCTCAATAAGAGCGACAGCGCTCTCGTGAGCTTCGGCAGGGTCTATGGGATCTCGGATGGGAGTAGTACTCACACCGGTCTCCTTGAAGCCGTAAATGCTCAAAGTGCGGATTTTTTACGATAATATAATGTTAACCAAGAAATGTCAATTCGTTTTTTAGCCTTTGGGTAAAAGAAAAACCTCCTTTGCATATGCCGTTTAGGAGGTTTTAATTTATTTTCATGAGATGCTCGCGGCGCAAGTTGTTGTGCAAAACACGGTTCCGCACAACGGAAAAATTGGGGTTAATTGGCCAGAGGATATTTGCTCCGTTCTTGGTGTCTTCTTCGAATTCCGTGCGCTCAACGATGGCTATCGCCGAAATTGCGGGCCAGAAGTCGGAGTAATACCCCTCGGCTTCTTTCATAAGCTCGGCGGTTTCAACTGCGGTGTCGAAATCCATGGGGCCAAGCTGCCCGAACATTTCGTTTTCGAAATCTATATCAAGATAGAAAAGTTCTATAGTAACCGTTATGGCGCGAGTTTCGCTCATGGCGAACCGCGCTTGGAGAGACCGCGCCAGCCCTTGTCGGTGCGATAGACGCGGTCGGGGATTATCTTGGTGGCGCGCGCACGGCAAATGACGAGCGAGTGGGGAGTGGTGATGTCTTTGGATATCACCGAACCCGCGGCAATGCCCACCTCATCGGCAATGGTAACGGGAGCAACCAGGCTCACGTTGATGCCAACAAAAACTCCGTCGCCCAATTTTGTGCGGGAGTGGTTCTCGCCGTCCCAGTTGGCGGTGGTGAACCCCGCGCCAATGTTACAGCGCTTCCCGATTTCCGCATCACCAATGTATGCGCGATGCGGAATTTTTGTTTCCGCACCAATGCGGCAGTTTTTCAGCTCAACGTGAGTGCCAATATACGCGTCGTGCTCAATATGTGAGCCTTCGCGTATCCGGCAGAACGGTCCCACCCGAACGTTCCATTCCAGCGTGGAACTTTCAATAACGGTGTCGGGCCCAATTTCGCAACTGCGTCCGATCTTTGCCGGTCCCAAAAGTATCACATTGGGTCCGATGACCGTGTCTTGTCCGATGTCCACGTTTTGGCCAATGAACGTTGTGAGCGGATCCAGGATGCGCACTTGTTTGCTGAACCACCAGTCGGCTTTCAACCGTTCTGCTTCAGCCAAGCGCTCGGCAATGGATAGTCCGTGCCACATGGCCTCAAGCTGGTCCAGTAAGCTCATTGTTCGCCCTTTCGCTCCGTGTTATAAAAGACAGGTTACTTTTTCGCTGTTGGTTTGAATAAAGCACGAAACGCCCCAAAAAGAAAGTTTCAGGAAGGGGTCACGGGCGATATAGTATTGACAAATAAGGTTTTTTAGTTTAAAATATTCACGACTTCGGTGATTTGCGCCGCCGTCAAGAGAGTTTTTGAAATCGGAGAATTGGCAGCCACTAAAAACAAATATACATGCATACTATCTTATCTGCAGTCACGCGCGTATCGAATATTACAAACCGACAGTTTCGTCTGAAGAGGAATCAAGTAGCTGCAGGCGCTACGATTTTTTCTTTGGTTTTACAATTAATGCCGATTGCGGCTTTTGCTCTAGCGCCGCCAAATCCTGGACCGCCAGTTAAAATTGAAATTTGTCATGCAACGGACGCTGAAACGAATCCGTATAATTCGGCAGATGCAGATAAGACCGCAGACGCCGGCGGACACGCAACCAACCACACCGGACCGGTTTGGTATCCTGGAGCGAAGGCCGATAACGTAATTTGGGGAGATATTATTCCGCCGTTTGATTATACTGGCGGATCATTTCCAGGTATGAACTGGACCGCGGAAGGACAAGCGATTTTGAATAATGGATGCGCAATTCCGTCGAGCACAATTATCGTGGAAAAACAGACAAGTCCCGACGGCGACCCGACAATATTTGAATTTAGCACCAACTATTCCGGAAATTTTTATCTTTCAGATGGGCAGACAAATACAAATAGTTCGCTTGCCAAAGGAATATATTCTGTAGACGAAGTTTTTCCTTTACCCGCGGATTGGACGCTTTCCAACGCAAGTTGCAATGACGGAAGCCCAATAAGCGCGATCGATTTGGGGATAGGCGAGACAGTAACGTGTACGTTTATTAATGCGTATACGCCTGTTCCGGGATGCACAGATCCAACTGCAACCAATTATGATCCAAGCGCAACCGTTGATGATGGGAGTTGTGTATATCCGCCGGTTTCCGGTTGTACCGATTCGACTGCGAGTAATTATGATCCTGCCGCAACGATAGATGATGGAAGTTGTATATACCCTCCGGTTTTGGGCTGTACGGATCTGGCCGCAACCAATTATGATCCAAGCGCAACCGTTGATGACGGGAGTTGTATATATTCGCCACCGCCCGGAACTCTTACATTAATAAAGACAGTTATAAATGATGATGGCGGTTTGGCTTCGGAATCGGATTTCCAAGTTTATATCGGCTTCACAAGCGTTAACTGGAGCACTGCGTATTCGCTTACTGCCGGCACGTATCAGGTATCCGAAGCGACTCTTTTTGGTTACGATGCGGGCTTATGGGGTGGGGATTGTGCCGCGGATGGGACCGTAGATATTGCCGATGGTGATACTAAAACATGTACCATTACAAACAACGATATCGCGCCGAAACTTACCGTAATTAAACAGGTTACTAAGGATAACGGAGGAACAAAACAGCCGGAAGATTTTTCGTTAGCCATTACCGATGATGGAGAGATTGACGAGACGATACTTACCGGCGTCACGAATTCGTTTTACGCCGGGACATATTGGGTGTATGAGGAGCAGTTGATCGGCTATGATGGTCCGGTGTTTAGCGGTGATTGTATCCAAGATGGGAGTTACGGACAGGTGGATTTAAGCGTCGGAGAAGACAAGACGTGTTATGTAACAAATGACGATACGCAGGGCGTGCTGGTTGTAAAAAAGATCGTTATTAATGATAACGATGGCGCGCTGGCGGCAGAGAACTTTTCGTTCGAAGTGAATGGAAGCGATCCGGTCACTTTTGAGGCAGATGGTCAGAACGATATTTCTGTTGATGCCGGAACGTATACTATTGTTGAAACGGCTGCTTCCGGTTACGCAGCCTCTTACGATAATTGTACGGATGTGGTTATTGGTAATGGTTTGGTCGCAACATGTACGATAACGAACGATGATGTTGCTCCACCTCCTCCGCCTGCGCCCACATATTCCATTTCCGGAAATGTGTGGAATGACCTGAATAACAACGGCGTCTGGGATTTCGGCCAGGGAGAGGGTCAGGAAACAAGTGAAGGTATACTTGAGCCAACCTTGCCGGAATGGACAGTGTTCTTGGATAACGACAATAGCGGGACATTAACGGGGGCCGATACTACTAAGAAAACAAATACCGAGGGCGGTTATCTTTTCGATGATTTGCCCGCAGGAATATACTCCGTATGTGAAGTTGTGCAGGATGGATGGATGCAAACATTCCCGTCGCCGGCGTGTCATACCGCAACTGTTGGAGGGGATCTGTTTACTGTTCTATTTACCAATATTCTTGCCGTTTTTCTTCCGGCCACATATGACTTTGGAAATTATCAGACTCCACAACCTCCGCCCCCTCCGCCACCGCCGCCCCCGCCACCTCCTCCGCCGGGACCATCATCTCCGCTGTTGCAGATAACAAAAGCTGTTTCGGATGTTTTCACTACGCCGGGCGGAACGCTGAATTATACAGTGATTGTGAAGAACGTTGGCCAGGGAATTGCATATAATGTTGTTCTCGTAGATACGCTTCCGGCCGGCCTTACTTATACGAATCCTGCCGGCGCCACCACGCAATCGTGGAATCTGGGTACAATGCTCTCGGGCGCTTCTCAAACCATTACGTATACCGTTGTGGTGTCGGGAACCGCGGTTGCGGGCACGTATGTGAATACCGCTTCGGCGAATGCAACAAGCCTGCCTACGATCTACGCGAATGCAAATGTCCAAGTCCGTGTGCCGGAAGTGTTGGGCTTCACAACGTTGCCCGAAACCGGCGGGGATGCCATGACATTGTTTGCCTATGTTCCGTTCCTCTTGTTCGCCTTTGCGGTTCCAATGTCGGCAGTAACCGTTCAGGTTGTGCGAAAGCGAAAAGCGAATAAGAAAGCTTAAACAGTATGACGATGCGGAATTTCCATATTCCGTCCATACGAACCCTTCGGGAACATTTCCCGGAGGGTTTTGTGGTTGTGTTTTGGATCGTGTTTGCCGCTGTTATGGCCGGCTCATATATTTTTCCCGGTCATGGGAACAGCATTCCCGGCCAGCCGAGCGTTGCGATAGAAGAAGAGCAAACGGCGGCCGCCGGTTCCAAAATAGCTCCGCGTGCCGAAAAACAAGCAACAACAAAAAGCCCGCGCATTGTTATTTCCAAGCTTGGTGTAAATATGCCTGTTGTTGAGGGGAAAACCGAAAAAGTTTTGCTGAAAGGTGCGTGGCGTTCGCCGTGGGGCAGCACACCCGATAAGGGCGGCAACACTATTTTGTTCGGGCATCGCTATCTGCATAAGCCGCCGCATCCGGAAACATTCTTTTCTCTGGATACGTTGGGTGTGGGGGATACGTTTGAGGTGTTGTGGGAAGGGAAAACGTATACATATAAAGTATTTGAAACGAAAGTCGTTGAACCAACAGAAATTTCTGTGTTGAGGCAAACGGATAAAGCCATCGTAACGCTTATTACGTGTACGCCTCTCTACACAACAAAACAGCGTCTCGTTGTGGTTGCCGAGTTGGTGAAGTAAACAAAAATCATTTTTCGCGCAGCGTAAAAAACCTTCCGCGTGGAGGGTTTTTTGAGCATTGTGGGCTTTACATATTCTGTAAATATGGTAGAATATGTTGTGTTCATTTATAAACAGCCTTTAAGGAGGGCTAAAGGTGAAGCCGAAGTCGGCTATTGTGGCCTTGTTGGTCACAGTTCTGGTTCTGGCGTCCTTCGCGTTCTCTGCAACCGCATTTGCCGCGGGTAAGAAGGTTAAGCCTGCACTTAACCTTGACCACGGCGCGAATGGAAGCGCGGCGGCTGCGGTCGGATCGGTCCGCTGGACCGACGACGACCTCACGCCGAGCAACGCTCACTACACCGAAGGGCAGTCCATTCCGTACCGTGTCGTGTTCACGGGTCTTAACCCGGGAGCTACGTATTCGGTCGAGATCTCGTTCTTCATCACGAAGAATGGCAAACACGCCGTTGATTTCCTGACGTCATTCGACAGGATCAGCGGGAGCGTGGATCCATGCGCCGGCATTTCCGTGTGCGAAGAGGCCCCGGGGTTCAGTATCCCGGATTATCCCGTGTCGCCGTCGGAGACGGGCGTGTACTTCAACAAGCTCGAAGCTTTTGAAGGCAACCAGATGTTCTCGGCGTACAACGGCGTCATTACCGGCGCGTTCTACACCGCATCCGGTGACGAAAATTCTGCGGGGGATTCCTCCGCCAGGATGTTCGTTAGCTTCCGGCCGCTTCGCAGTACTGCGGTCATCGCCTGGGGCGCACACATCGCAAGTTGGCTCGACTGGGGCAGCGGAAATACCGCGGCCGGTCTGGCAAACTTTCCGTACCGGATGTCGCTTGCGACATTCGAGCGCAATGATGTCGGCGCGCAAATGCACCGCGCGAACGCTTCTGTGGTCGCGCAGCCGTCCGAGAACGGGACGCTTACTGTGGTGAAGGTCGTCGTGAATAATGACGGCGGCACCAAGCAGATGAGTGACTTCCGGTTATTCGTGAACGGCGCGCAGGTGACAAGCGGACAGACGCTTACACTTGCTCCCGGACAGTACACCGTCAGTGAGAGTGCCGATGCGGGCTATAGCGGCTCGTTCAGCGCTTCGTGCGCCGGCGGCATCGCTACGGTGGTCTCGGGTGCCAACACCACCTGTACCATCACGAACGATGACGTTGCGCCACCCGCAATGGGCACGCTCGTCGTGAATTCGTTCGTCCTTAACGACGACGGCGGCACGTACGACGTTCCGGATTTCATTCTGTTCGCGGGTGACACTCATGTTGTCGGCGGGGTTCCCATCGTTCTCAATGTTGGGACCTATGCCATCAGCCAGAGCGGTCCTGCCGGATATGCCACGAGTTTTCTTCTGGCGTGCTTCGGAACAGGAACCGTGACGATCGCCGAGGGCGAAACGACAACGTGTAATGTCGTGAACGACGATATTGCGCCGGAGCTCATTGTTGTCACGCATGTTATTAACGATAACGGCGGGCTATTGACCTCCGAAAACTTCACGATGCTTGTTGCCGGCACGGACGTGTCCATTCCGATCTTCCCGGGTGAGGAAAACGGGCTGGCCGTTACGCTGGACGCGGGCGCCTACAGCGTGGATGAAGCCGATACTTTCGGATACGCCAAGACCCTCGGACCGGATTGTTCCGGAACGATAGGAATAGGCGAAGTGAAGACGTGCGTCATCACGAACGACGACCCCGCCCCATAAGGCTCATAAAAGAAAAAGCTTAATTTTAAATAACCGCCACTGCTTCAAGTGGCGGTTTTCTATGTTATAATAGGAATATGCAGACAGACCCGCAAAGCATATTTTTTATAGCCGGGACAATATTCTTTGTGCTGCTTGGGTTTTTGTTGTTTCCCATTTTAATACGCATGAACCGCATTTCGCGGCGCGTTGACCACATTACCCGTGAATTAATGGGTCCGGCAAAACATCTTACACGTGCCCTAGCCGCACTTCAGGAGAGCGCTATTGCCGCGGGCGTTGCGTATTTCATGAAGAAAGCGCAGGAGTTCATGTCTGCGCGCAAAGAAGAGGCGAACCATGAGCCGCCACGGCGAGTGGTATAAATAATGTAAGTGTTGTTTTTATTTATTTAGTATTTAATTAATTATGGCCAAGAAATCATATTCGTATGAAAGTGATGCGATGCGCGCAGCAAAAACTGCAGCGGCTTCAGCCGGCGCGCTTGCGAGCATTGCGGGTGCGGCGGCAGGGTTTGCCGCAGTTTTATTCTCTCCGCGCTATGGGAAATCATTGCGCAAAGAGATAGGCGAGGTTGCCGATATAGTAAAACAGCAGGTTGCGACCGAAGTTGCGATACAAGTGGGGCAGGCAAAATCAATGACAAAATCCCTCTACGACGTCGTGGTTCAGGAAGCGATGGAAGAATACGCCAATTCAACGCGTATGGCGGAGCGCGATCTTCGGGAGCTTGAAAAAGACCTTAACGTGCGATGGAAGCACATTGTACGTGTCGCAAAAGCAAACCAGAAAACATACAAGCGAAATAAATAAAAAATCTTTTTGTATGAAATATATACTTAATCTTGCGGCGCTCGTGGCAGTGGTTTTTGTGCCCGCGTATTCTTTCGCTCAAAACGCAATGACGGGCGATTCTATGCGTCCGGGGTTGAGCCAATTGCGTGATGCGCAGATGCGGCACCGGAATTTTACGGCTACCGTCCTTCAGCGGGTGCAGAACGCCCGGAGTGAGTTTGAGGAAAAGCGTCTTGCGTTGCGGAACGTTACCCGCGATACGGCAAATATGACAGAGGAGGAAATAGCCGAATTGCGCGCACAACGTGAAGCCACCGTTGCGGAGTTCAAAGAAAAAGTTCTTTCGAACGTAAAAGACGCCGCCTTAAATATCCTTCAGCACAACGAGTCGCATCTTGAGTTCCTGAAGAAGCACGTTCAGGACGCCGGGAATATGGAAGATGCAACAAAAACGGAAATTACGGGCAAGATAGATGCGGCGCTCGCAGAAATAAACGCATTGGAGGATAAGATAACCGCAGCAACTAGCGCGGAGGAGATCCGAGGATATGTCCGTGAGGCGCATGCTGTTTGGCAGCGGACGCATTTGCTTGCTAAGCAGATGATAGGTCGTTTATTCAGCCATCGTCTTGGACGCGCCGGAGAACATTTGGACCGTGCGGTTGAGAAAATACAAATTCGTCTCGATGAATTGAAGGCGGACGGGAGCGATGTTTCGCAGTATGAAACCCGTCTCGCGGCCGTAAAAGTAAAAATAGCTGAAGGTGATGCGGCGCTCGCGGCAGCGCAAAAGAAATTTACCGAACTTTCCGCAAACAATATGCCCGAAGCCGCGCGAGAAGCTGCAGAGCTTGCAAAAGAAGCCGGGATTTTATACAGGGAGGCACACGAATTATTGCGGGATTTGGTCGGTGATATTCGCGCTGCGTTCGCCACAACGGATGCCGTCGGCGATACCGACGACGAAGATTAATTTTTTAAATATATGATCGGAAAACTGACAAATATGAAAGTTGTATTGGCGCTCATAGTGGGACTTGCTTTGGTCGGCGCCATTGCGTTCTTTCTCGCAAATTCAACATTTTTTGAGGGGAGCGAGGAAGTTCCGTTGCCGTCTGAAGAGGAAAATATCGGAGCTGCGCCGATTTCCGGAAACGCGTCGGCGGAAGAACAGCTTGAGGCGGCGGGCCAGGACCTTTCCGGTTTTGATACGCTTTCGGGAGATCTGGACGTTAGCGAACTTGATACATCGGGGAGCGGTTTAAATTCTCTTGAAACGAGTGCCGGGGGATTATAAGACCTTCTTTTGTTTGAGGAGTAAAAAAGAACCTCTTCCTATTTGGGAAGAGGTTTTGTGTTTTTGAGCGGAGCGTGGCGCAAGGCCGGGCCGCTATAGTGATTCAGTGGCCGGATAATACGCGTTTGGGGGTTCTCGTATACCTCAAGACAGTGTCCGACAAGTCCGGGAAGGCGTCCCATGGCAAAAATGGGGGTGAAAAAGAGGGGGTTGATGCCGAGCGCCACAAAGAGCGGAGCGCTCCAGAAATCAACATTGCAATAGAGGTCACGTTTGCCGCGCCGACGGAAGTGCGCCATGGCGGCTTTTTCGACGGCATCGGCGATGTCCCACCATGGCAGGTCCCACTTGCGGCACATTGCGTGGGCCAGAGGGCGCAGAATGCGTGCCCGGGGGTCATGCGTTTTGTAGATACGATGCCCGAAGCCGGGAATGCGCCACGCGGGATTATGCGTCCATTGTTCCTCAAGGAACGGAACAACGGAGGAAATTTCCCGTATTTCTTCCAGCATGCGCAGGACAGCAATATTGGCGCCGCCGTGGCGGAAGCCCTTAAGCGTACCAAGAGCAACTGCGATGCATGAGTAGATATCGGAGCCGGTCGAAGCCGCGACCCGTGCCGCGAACGTGCTTGCGTTGAAGCCATGGTCGCCGCGCAGAATGAGTGAGGCATTCATGGCGTGCGCTTCGGCGGTGCTGGGCCGTTTGCCGTGAAGCATCCAGAGGAAGTTCGCGGCATATGAGAGTGAAGGGTCTGCCGGAATTGCTCCTTGGCCCAGGCGAATGCGTTGATAGGCGGCGATGATAACGGCATGCTGTGCCATAAGCGTGATGCCGTGAGTGCGTACTGTATTGGAACGCGCGATGCTGTTTGTTGGCAGTGTATGCCGGCAGGCAACATCCATGAGCGCGCCATGCAGCACATCTATCGGGTGTGCGGTGAGGTCGGTAAGTACCCCATGGCTGTGCAAAAATGTTTCTGTTTCCGTTTCCAGTACGGAGGCCGCATGAAGAAGCGTTTTGAAATCATCCAATTCTTCTTCTGTCGGCAATTCGCCGTACATAAGAAGATACGCGACTTCTTCAAAGAGGTATGTGCGCGCAAGCTCCTCAACCGGATACCCGCGGAAAAGCAGTTTGCCGGTTTTTCCGTCAACAAGCGAAACGGCGGTTTCGCCCGCATACGTGTTCGCAAGTGTCGGATCCAATGCGGGAATATCCATTTTCTCCTCGTTTCAAAAGGACATTTCAGTGACTGTTATTTTACTGTAATTTCTTTTTTTGTCAATCACTGTGAATTGCGTTCTAAAGAGGACGCGGTGGTATAATGGAGATGGATAAAACACCATATGGACCAGAACAGCAAAACACCGGAATTTTTTCATCTGAAATATGTGCTTGCGGCAATAACATTCGCAACGCTTGTTGTGTTTTCTGTCGGAAAGCTAATCGATATTTATATTGAACTTGCAAAGTATCGTGCGCTGGCGCCGGAGCGGACGATAACTATTTCTGCGGAAGGAAGTGTGGAGGCGACACCCGATCTTGCCACGGCAATGTTCTCGGTGGTGAGCCAGGGAAAGAGCGCCGAAGCCGTACAAGAGACAAATACAAGGAAAATGAATGAGGTTATTTCGTTCCTTACATCACAGGGTATCGCCGAGAAGGATATTACAAGCGATTACAACCTATATCCGCAATACGATTATAATCAAAAGGGTCCGGATGGGGCGTATACCATAATGGGGTATCAACTCACGCAGACGGTAACAGTAAAAATGCGCGCGTTGGACAAAGTGGGTGTCGTTCTGCAGGGCGTTGTGTCGCGCGGCGTGAACCAGGTGGGGAGCATTACATTCAGCATAGACGATCCGGATCAGTTGAAATCCGAAGCGAGGGTAGAGGCGTTGCAGAAAGCAAGGATAAAGGCGGCGGAACTCGTAGCGCAAAGCGGAGTTTCTTTGGGCAAGATAGTTACCATTACCGAGGGTGATGCATACGTGCCCCCGTTCTATGGGATAGGCGGCGGCGAAGCGGCGGGGCGCGGTGGCGCTGTTCCCGATATCCAACCGGGAACACAGGAGGTACGGGTAACAGTAACGGTCATTTTCGAACTTTTATAACAGAAGTCGCAATTCCAGTAAGCGGAAAAATAAGATGAAAATCCCGCTTATTGGCGGGCTTTTTTGGAAAAAATATGAAAAAAGCATTCATTACAATCGTTATATCCTTTGCGGCCTTCTTTATCGTTGTGACCGAATTTTCCGGCCATAGTTTTCATGTGATCGGCGCCGCCTACAGTGGCCCGGTTGCGGTTGAACAGGAAAATTTCTTGCTTGCGCTTGTGGGACGTTCCGTTCCGGAAATGATATCGTCGTTCACCGGAACCCTCTTTATTATCAGTGGGTTTGCGGTGGTATCGCGTCTCATGCAAAAGAAGAAGAAACACAGTCCGCACCCGGTATTTGCGCAGTATCTTCGACACAATCCCGCCTAAAAACAGAGCGGGATTGTTTCTTTCGGGCTTCTATTGTGCGGAAAGCTCGGTACAATTGTGTGATACAGTAATGTCGAGGGCATAAACAACATATGAGAGTTTCGTATACAAAACTTGATACGTATAAACAATGTCCGCGCAAGTATAAGTTTTATATTGATAAGGCGCCGCAGGACTCGTCGCGCACGATAGCGCTGCGGTTTGGTACGGCCGTGCATAAAGCGCTGGAATTTGCGTATGCGAAACGGTATAAATATCCACCGAAGGAAAAAGTTATGGCGCTGTACCGCGCGCTCATGAGCGAAGAGACAAACCCCGACGTTCTGAAATTATTTGTAAAAGGAGAAAGCGCGCTTGAGGCGTACTTGGATAAGAATGAAGCCGCGCACATGCGAATCGTTGAAGTCGAGAAAAAGTTTTCAATGGAGTTGGGCGGCGGACACCAGATCGAAGGAATTATTGACCGGTTGGACATGCTGCCGGACGGTTCTTTTGAAATACTTGATTATAAAACCGGGCAGATACCAAACGCCGAAAATCTCGGGCAGAATTGGCAACTCGCCATTTACCAGTTCGCAAAACAGCGCGCGTTGCAGACGCATCGGATCAAAGCAAGTTTGGTATACGTGATGTTCGACGGCCACAAACTTACGTATCAATTCGGCAAAGATGAATTGGCGCGTGTGCGCAACGATATTCTTGCGCTTATTGCGAAAATAGAGGGGGATACCGTATTCGCGCCTCGCGTGAACGCATTTTGTGGTACATGTGCGTATCAACCTATTTGTCCCGCCTGGACGCATAAATACAACGTAAAAAAGCAGGTTTTAACCGGGAAAACAAAAGACCCCGTGGTCGTAGATATTCAGGTAAAGATAGACCGTCTGCTTTCACTTTCGGCGTCCATAAAACGGCTCGAGGATGAGACAAAGCAGCTCAAAGAAGTCATTGCGTTGTTCAGCCGGGAGAATAATATGACCCGTTTGTTTTCTGATTTGGGTACCGTATCTGTTTCGTTCCAGAAAAAACGCGCGTACGACGCCGCGCGCCTCGCGGAAGTGTTGCGCGAGAATCTTTTGCGCAAAATAGTAAAAACGGTGGATACGAAGAAACTCGAAAAAGCATTGCCGTATCTTACGGAAGAAGAGCGGCGGCAGATCGAATCGTTCATTACCGAAAAGGAATCGACCGCAATTTCCGTGCGCCCGCGGGTGGACGAAGAAAATCAGGATTTGTTGGACCTGTAAGTGGTATAAGAAAAAACGGTTCCCAAAAAGGAACCGTTTTATTTTATTATGAGAGTGGCTTGTATTTTTTGTGGAACGGTTCGTTGAAAAGGATTATCCAGAGGTGGTTGAGCCAGTATTTGGCAAGCGTTCGCAGGAGGCCGCCTTTTTCAATGCGGCGTTGCGAGCCGTACACGGAAAGGCGGGCCGAATAAACGATCGGTCCCATCTTCCGCAGCATTTTTGCCGTCATGGCGTCATCGCCCCAGAATTCGATCGATGTGTCGAATCCGCCGACAGCTTCAAGGGCGGATCGTGGAATGATCATGTTGCCGCCGCGTGAAAGTCCGCCGAGACGGAGAAAATTCAGCGTTCCGTTCGCAAGGGGGACAAAATGTTCCCAATAGAGGGATTCCAGTCTGGCGTTGACGAGCCCGAACCGGTAGCAGCCGGTATAGAGCGCCGCATCGGGCCTGCGCTCGATGAAACGCTCGGCTTGTTCAAGCCAGTCATGCGGAAGGCGGTTGTCCGCATCTATGAAGGCGAGATATTCGCCGTGCGATGCTTCAAACCCTGCCTGACGCGCCCATCCGGTGCCCTGGCGGGATTCATACACCAGGCGGACGAAAGGATAGTCCTTCAGGATGATATCCATGGTCAAATCCGTACTGCCGTTATCGACCACGATAATTTCTTGTCCCTCCCATCCGTCGAGCTCGAGGATGGAATCGAGACATCCGCGAATGTACGCCTCTTCGTTGTAGGCGGGAATGATGAACGAAATGTCGGCCATTGTCCGCTCCACGTTGTGAAGTTGCTTTACTCTAGCGTAAGGCCCGTATTATCATTGTCAATGATGGAAAGACGGATTCTTATTGGGGCCTTCGTGGGGACAATGGCGGTTATTGTCGCCGTTGCAGTTTTTATTGCATCGCGGGTGCAAACGGAAAAAGAATTACTGGAGAGTTCTATTGTCGAAGCGCAACGCGGCAGAGACATAAATACATATGCCGGGCTGCATGCATATGCGCTGGGTGACGAGAGTCCCGGCGTATTGCTATATGATTATGCGGATGAGGCCGTTGTTGAAGTGTCCGGTTTCGGAGAGGCGTATGACGGTGTATTCAGCGGATACGGGGAAATACGGACGGTATGGGAAAAATTATTCCGCCGCGGTGATTTTTTGAAAGCAACGAAAGCTTCAGTTGAAACAACGGGCGCCAGCTCGTTTATGGTGCTGGTGGAAAATATTTCATTTCCCGCCACAGGCGGCATCGTTACCAGCATCGTGGACGAGTTAACGATGGATGCGCGCGGCAATATCATGCGCGAGTTTGTACGCCCCGAGAAGATCATTGTACCGAAGCCGGTTCCGGTGGCTCCAAGTGATGAAACGGGTACGGCGCCGATACCGGGCGCGAATTGAACGGCGAAAAACTTACTCCCGCAATGCGGCTCTGTTATGCAGCTTGCTGTGATATGCTTTAGCGAAGCGATGCGCTTCATCGCGTACCCGCATGAACATAAGCAGGATCTGATGTGATTTTGACAGCCGGTAGGGTTTTTTCTCTGTTGTGAGATAAAGTTCCTCGTTGCGTTTTGCAAGCCCGATAATAAGCGGTGCTTTTTTTGTTTCTCCCGTAAGTTTTTTCCATTCAAGCACGGTATTATTCGCCGCATTTATCTGCGGACGTCCGCCATCGATAAGGAATATATCGGGAAGAGGCCAGTCGTTTTGGTGCATCAGGCGGCGTCCCAAAACCTCCTTCATCATCGCAACATCGTTTGCTCCCTCCACGGTCTTTATCCGGAAACGTTTATAGTGTTTTTTGTCGGGTGTGTTCCCCAGGAAAGAAACCAGCGAGCCCGTCGCTTCATGTCCCTGGATATTTGATATGTCATATCCTTCAATGCGCCATTCCGAAACATGTTTTTTTGGGAAATGCGCCGCAAGACTCTCCGGGATTTCACGCAAAGCGGCATTTTTGTCTTTTGGCGCGTATTCTTCCCTGAATAATATGGGCGCGTGTTCGAATATATTTTGCAGGGCGGTGATACGATCGCGCAGAAGCGCTGCGCGTTCATAGTCTTCTGCGTGAGAGGCCTGCTGCATATCTTTCCGCAATTGTATAAGCAATCCTTTTCTTTTTCCGGACAAGATCGCCTGGAGCGCTTTTGCGTTTTCGCGTCCCGTACGTATTTCCTCCGCCGTTGGTTCGGCAGAAAGCGGGCAGAGGCCAAGGGTGTGCCAGAGACAGTTTTTCGGGAGATCGCGATGGGTGCAGTACGGGAATACGCGCCTCAGAAACTTCAGTGCTTCCTTGAGGGGGCGTCCTTCGGTGAACGGTCCGATGTACGTCGCGCCTCCTGTTTTGTGCGGCTGATGCGTGAGAAATAACCGGGGACAGTCCTGATTCGTAAAACCAACATAAAAATAATGCTTGTCGTCGCGAAGCGTGACGTTATAGTGCGGATGGTATTTTTTAATATAAGAAGCTTCGGCCACCAGCGCCTCTATGGGAGAGGAGAGGGTTTTCCATGTAATGCGCGTGGAGCGTTCCGTCATTGTGTGTTTGCGGGGATCGCGCTCTTTTCCCGAAAAATATGAAAGCAGTCTGTTCCGCAAGACGGTTGCTTTGCCCACATATGTTATTGTCGGGCCCTCCCAAAAGAAATATATCCCCGGGTTTTTTGGGGCTTTTGCCAGCAGTTTTTTTGCTTTTTCTTTCGTCATAATTCGTTGACCGCGCGGGGATGAGCGTGGTTATATGATAATGCGTCAGTTCATTCAAAGCCACAAGGAGCACGTGAGTGAGCGAATCATCGCAGAAGCGGCTTATCCGTCAGAAGAAGCGCGAACTTGTTTCCGCGGTGCGTTCATGGGTCCGTTCTCAAAAAGATCTCTGGCAGCGGGTGCCGTATCTTGCGCTTCAGGCGGATGGCAGAAGCGGCCATCTCGATAAGTTTGCCCACGCGTATTATCACGGCTATTGGCTGTTGGACGCATCGATAAACAACGGATATTACGACGTTTGCGTGGACCTGTCGAATGGCGAGCTGCTTTATTCAAGCAAACCAACGCAAAAAGCTTCCGACGATTCCATACTTGCGCTTATTGCCGATATCGATGCGCTTGATGCCGCAAAGGTTGTCGCGTATCTCGAGCGGGCTTCAACGGAGCCCACCGGACGCTGGTATGATGAGAAGGAAAAGCGCGCGTGGCGCGAAGAAGTTCTTAAAGAAACAGGGCTGCTCCCGCTCTATGTGAGGGCGCAGCATTACGAGCCCAATTGGGGCGCGGAACTCTAATATATACCCGGCAATAACACGCCGGGTTTTTCTTTATGGCCCTCTCACGATTGTATTGCGAAAAGCGCCAAAAAAATGTATAATTCATGGTTCTCTTCCATGAAAAAGAACAAAGAAAAAACAGAATATATCAGTATACGGGGCGCGCGGGTGCATAATTTGAAGAATATCAACGTTGATATCCCGCGTAATAAACTGACGGTCATTACGGGCTTGTCCGGTTCGGGAAAATCATCCCTTGCATTCGATACGTTATATGCGGACGGGCAACGACGCTATGTTGAATCGCTTTCCGCCTATGCGCGGCAATTTTTGGGTGTTATGGAGAAGCCCGATGTGGATAATATTGAAGGGATATCGCCGGCTATTTCAATAGATCAGAAGAGCGTTTCTAAAAATCCGCGTTCGACCGTAGGAACCATTACCGAGATTTATGATTACTTGCGGTTGCTTTTCGCGCGCGTGGGTACGCCGCATTGCCCAAATTGCGGCCGGGTTGTGAAGCGACAAAGTGCCGTGCAAATAATGAATCAAATATTGGAGTTGCCGGCAAAGACCCCCATCGCAATACTCGCGCCCGTTATTCGCGGAAAGAAGGGAGAGCATAAGGGGGTTGTTGATGAGGTCGCGAACGCCGGGTTCACCCGCGTTCGCGTGAACGGCGAAATAATGAGGGTTGAAGACGCAAAAGCGCGTTCCTTGGCGCGCTATAAGATACATAATATTGAGGTTGTTGTAGACAGGCTTGAGGTCGGGAAAAGCGCCGATGACCGTATGCGCCTGGCGTCTTCGCTCGAAACCGGTCTCAAAATGGGTAACGGCATCATTATTGTGAGCGTGGAGAAGAAAAAGGGCTCTACTGACATGATATTTTCGGAAATGTTCGCGTGCGAAAAGTGCGGCATCAATCTTCTTGAGCTTGAGCCACGCACGTTTTCGTTTAACAGTCCGCACGGCGCCTGTCCCAAATGCACCGGTATCGGTTACCAGCTTGATGTTGATGCGGCTCTTGTTGTTCCGAATCCGCGCCTTACGATAGCCGAGGGCGCAATACGGCCGTGGATGACCGCATCGCACCGGCTTGGAAGACAATCGTGGTATTGGTGGATATTGTCCGAGTTCAGCGAGCGTCGCGGATTTTCGTTGAATGTTTCCTGGGGCGCGTTGCCAAAGGACGTCCAGGATGAAATTTTACTTGGGGAAAAAGGTGGCGTATCGGTTCCAAGCACCGATCCTGACAACGACAACGATGAGGCGCCGGCGCGTTTTGAGGGCGTCATTCCGAATCTTTTGAGGCGCTATAATGCCACTGACTCGGATTGGACGCGTGCGGAAATAGAAAAATATATGATCATACAGGCCTGCTCCGCGTGTAAAGGAAAACGTCTGCGTCCCGAAGCTCTTGCGGTTACCGTCGGCGGAAAGCCTATAGATGTTGCGACCGCCATGAGCATAAAAGAGGCCCAGAAATTTTTTGCAGCTCTGCAAAGCGAGCTTACGCAAAGCCAGCGACTTATAGCAAAGCCGATAATAAAAGAGGTGATACATCGTCTCCAATTTTTGATTGATGTGGGCTTGCAGTATCTTACGTTGGAACGTTCTGCCGAGACGCTATCCGGCGGTGAGGCGCAACGCATCCGTCTCGCCACGCAGATCGGAACGCGCTTGGTCGGTGTTCTCTATATTCTCGATGAGCCATCTATCGGGCTGCATCCACGCGACCAGGGGCGGCTTATCAAAACGTTAAAAAATCTTCGGGATTTGGGCAATACGGTTGTTGTGGTCGAACATGACCCGCAAACTATCCGCGAAGCCGATTGGGTCATTGATATCGGGCCCGCGGCAGGAAAGCATGGTGGACGGGTGGTGTTCTCGGGAACGCCTCAGGAGTTGCTGCGGTCAAAAACGCTTACGGGTGAATATCTTTCAGGACGCAAACATGTTGGTGTGCTTGATGAGCGTATTTTGAAGCGAGCCGAAAAATACAGAAAGGCGGTCGGTGCCGATACAGAAAACAAATATATAGTTGTGCGGGGCGCGCAGGAACATAATTTAAAAAATATCGATGTGTCGTTTCCGTTAGGAAAGTTCATTTGCGTTGCTGGCGTGTCCGGTTCCGGAAAATCCACGTTAGTGAACGATATACTTGCGAAGGCGCTTGTAAGGCATTTTTGGAATGCGAAAGAAGCGCCCGGAAAACATACCAAAATAGAGGGCATTGAATACATAGATAAGGCGATCGTCATCGACCAATCGCCCATAGGGAGGACGCCGCGCTCAAATCCGGCAACATATACGGGCGCCTTTACGGTTATTAGGACGATGTTTTCTTCTACGCAGGAGGCAAAGGTCCGGGGGTATGGCCCGGGGCGGTTTTCGTTCAATGTGAAGGGCGGACGGTGTGAAACATGCCAGGGCGAAGGCATGCGGCGCATAGAGATGCAGTTTTTGGCGGATGTGTGGATTGAGTGCGAAGAATGCCAGGGAAAGCGGTATAATCGCGATGCGCTTGAGATAACGTGGCGCGGTAAAAATATTTCTGAAGTACTTGAAATGACGGTTGAAGATGCGTTCCGTTTTTTTGCGGGTATTCCCGGGATTACCGAAAAATTACGTACGCTCAATGATGTGGGGTTGGGATATATTACGCTGGGACAATCGGCAACGACATTGTCGGGAGGAGAGGCGCAGCGCATTAAACTTGCTACGGAGCTTGCGAGACGTTCAACCGGTCGGACGCTGTATATTCTTGACGAACCGACAACCGGATTGCATTTTGCCGATATAGACAAGCTGTTAAGCCTTCTTAAGGGACTTGTTGCGCAAGGAAATACCGTTTTGGTCATTGAGCATAATATGGATGTTATTAGGCGCGCCGATTGGATAATTGATTTGGGTCCCGAAGGCGGTAACGAAGGAGGGCAGATAATTGCGCAAGGCGGGGTGGAGCTTATCAAAAAGGATCAAAAAAGTTATACCGCACAATATCTGCGGGAAGAATAAGATATGACAGATGTTCAAAAAGCAATCCTGCGCACGATCGCGTATCATGATGTTTTGGACATGGCCCTTACGCCATTTGAGGTGTGGGCATATCTTGTCGGCGGAAGTATGATCGCGGCAGAATTGAACGATGTAATGGAGGCGATTTCTGTTCTCGAGGAGAAAGGCTTGCTTGCGCAAAAGTGGGGATTTGTTATGTTCGCGGGTCGGGAACAGCTTGCCCGGCATCGGCTTGAAACGCTCAATGAGACCGATATGAAATTCAAAAAAACGAAATGGGCGTTCCGTATTTTGCGGTTTGTTCCCTTTGTTCGGGTTGTTTTCGCATCCGGTTCAATGGCGCTCGGAAATTCCGTCGAGGACAGCGATGTGGACGTGTTAATCGTTATTAAAAGCGGTCGTATTTGGACGGGCAGATTTTTGGTGACCGTACTGTTGCACGCGCTTGGAGTTCGTCGTCACGGGAAACGGATCGCAAACCGTATTTGTTTGAACCATTTTATTATCGATAGCGCACCGGCAATACCATTCCGTACCATGTATACCGCGCGTTTATATACAAGCGTTGTCCCGTTGATCGTGAACGACAAAAACGCGGAGCAGCGTTTTTTCGACGAGAATTCCTGGGTGTTCGATTTTTTAAGCGCAGCATCGCGCAAACTTGTCCCACCGGTATCTATGCGTACGCTGTCCGATGGTGGACTAACGTGGCTCACGCGCCGATCTTTTGAATTTTTGCTCGGAGGTGCGGTCGGGAACGCAATCGAATGGTCTTTGCGTGCCGTCCAGCAGCGGCACATCCGGGCAAACCCGCTTACGGTAAGCAGGCGGGGGCACGTGGTTGCAAACGATTCTATGATGTCGTTCCATCCCGAATCCCGGGAAGAAAAGCTCCTGACGGCATACCGGGAGCGTCTTGCTGTTGTTGGCATCGAAGAGACGGGATAAAATAAGAAGGATTATTATATATGGAAATTCTCACCGTTATTTTATTGGTCGTTGTGGTCTTCATGGTGGGGGCCGTATTTTTGGTGTTGTTGAACAAAGGAAAGCGTTCCAATGATGCCGAAATAGCCAAGCTTGTTCTTGACCACGTCAATTCGTTGAAGAGCGACCTTACGGAAGGGTTGCGCAGTGTGAAGGAAGAGACAAATAAATCGGGCGAAGCGACTGCGCGCCTGCTTACACAGATCGGCCGGCAGGAAGAAGCGGTAAAAATGGTGCTTGAGCAAACGCGCGATCTCAAAACCTTCCAGGATTTGCTGCGTCCGTCAAAAAGCAGGGGCGTTGTGGGTGAAGTGCTTTTGGAAAATATTCTTAAAGATAAGCTTGCAGAGAATAAGCATTATAAGCGGCAATACGGGTTTAAAAGCGGGGACGTAGTGGATTTTGTTCTGTTCGTAAATGATTTTATTGTGCCGTTGGATTCAAAGTTTCCCATGGAAAGCTATGAGCGTTTGGTGGGCGCAGCGCCCGAAGAGCGGGAAGCCGCCGAAAAAGCGTTTTCGACATCGGTAAAACAAAAAATCGACGATATTAGAAAAAAATATATTTTACCGCAGGAGGGCACAACGGATTTTGCATTCATGTATATCCCTTCGGAGGGTATGTATGCGACGATGCTCTCTATTCAAGCGCTTATGGATTATGCCGATGCCGCACGGGTTATTCCGGTTTCGCCCTCCACGTTTTTTGCATATTTGCAGACTATAATTATGGGTTTTCGCGGCATGCAAATTGAAGAAAGCGTAAAAGAGATACGAAGCGCGCTTTCCGCGTTCATAAAAGATATGGCGGATGTGGATGCGAAAGTGAAACTTGCCGGTAAGCACATGAAAGATGCGGTAAAAGCGGAAGAGGATGCCGAAAAAAGCATCGGGAAAATAGGGGATAAGCTGCGTTCTGTGGTATCGCATACACAGAACGAAGAATGAAATATGGAGCAAGCAGAGAATAAAAAACGACTACTCGAGTTTTTCGGTACCGAGTGTCCGCATTGCAGGACTATGAAACCCAGCGTTGAGCGTCTTGAGAAGGAATTGGGCGTCGAGCTTGAAAAATACGAGGTGTGGCATAACGACGAGAACCAGAAGCTTATGGATCAGTATGATCGCGGGTATTGCGGCGGCGTCCCTTTTTACTTCAATACGGCGTCCAATAAATTTATTTGTGGAGCCGTACCGTATGAAGAATTGAAGGCCTGGGCGGAAGAAAGTTAGGAGCGGGTGGACAGTAAACAGTACGAGTTTTATTGTGCGTTTGAATTTTATTTATTATGGATGTTAGTGCGCTTTTTATTCCCGCATTCATTGCCGGCCTGGCGACATTCCTTGCGCCATGTACATTTCCTCTTATACCCGCATATATCGGGCTAATTTCCGGTGTTTCGGCAGGAGACCTCGCCGGAGGTAAGAAAAATACTGACATGCGGCGGCGCATAATAATAAATGGCGTCCTCTTTGTTCTTGGCTTCTCTTCCATATTTATTATTTTGGGTGCCGGCTTCGGACTCGTCGGAACCGTTGTTGTGGGGTTCCGCTATTGGATAACAAAATTTGCGGGCATATTTCTTTTTGTTGCGGGCTTAAGCATGCTCGGTGTTATAAAGTTCCCTGGGTTCAACCTTCTTCGTCTTAATAATATTCAACGTATGAATCCGGCCGTTCGCTCATTTGTTTTGGGTATCGCATTGGGGGCGGGATGGACTCCGTGCGTGGGACCCATCCTGGGTGCGGTGTTCACGCTGGCGTTCGCCGGCGCAACTGTATTGGCCGGCGCGCAGTTACTTGCGGTATTTTCGTTCGGTTTGGCCGTGCCATTTTTACTCGTTGCATTCTTTTTTGCGTCGGTGGAACGCCATATTTCCCGGCTTAGCCGCGCGGCAAGCATATTATCTTTTGTATCCGGTATTACCCTGATATTTTTCGGATATCTTATATTTTTCAATAAGCTCGGGTATCTTATGGGTTTTGCGTTCCGCCTGTTCCCGTATCAGGACATTTTATTGCCGTTGTTGTAGAATACGCATATGGCAAAAATGGTCGCTATTTTGGCGGAAAATTTATATGAAGAGCTTGAGTTGTGGTATCCGAAACTGCGATTGAAGGAGGCGGGTTTTGATGTGCGGGTTATCGCTCCGGATAAGCATATTACGTATAAAGGAAAATGGGGATATCCCGTGGAACCCGATCAGCAGGTTACGTCTTCTGTTGCGCAGCAGTTTGCGGCCGTTGTTATTCCCGGAGGGTTCGCCCCCGATTATATGCGGCGGGTTGCGCCCATGACGCGTTTTGTAAGAGAAATGTGGGACGCCGGAAAGATCGTGGCGGCAATTTGTCACGGCGTTTGGATGCCTATTTCCGCCGGGATCATAAAAGATAAACACGCCACAAGTTTTTTCGGTATTGCGGATGATGTTAAAAATGCGGGCGCAACGTGGGAGGATAAAGAAGTTGTTGTGGACGGTAATCTTATTACATCGCGCAAACCGGAAGATCTTCCGGCGTTCATGAGAGAAGTGTTGGGTAAATTAGGACAGCCGTAATATGCAAGCATTAAAGAAAAATTTGCTTGCTACTGTAATTGTTATTGTGGGGTTGGCGTTTGTGGGCGGTGGGGGCGTTCTTATTTGGAACGAATGGCAAAGCGCGGATACGCTTATTACCGAGGCGCAGGCTCATCAGGATGAAGCAAAACTGCGCTCGCATAAATCAAAACGCCAGGAATTTATCGAGAAGCGCCTTGAAGAAGAATAAACCACCATTTGTATGTCCTTGAAGAAACATCAAAAATCGATTATCGCCGCCGTTATAGTAGTTACAATGAGCGTGCTTGCCGCAATTGCGTATACGGGTTGGTACGATCAGCAAATAGAGGGCGACGATGCGTATCAGACGCGCAATAAGGCCCAAGAGCTGGAATTGAAGCGGCTGCAAGAGCAGCGTCAGGAATAAAAAATCGCCCGGCGCCGGGCGATTTTTCTTACCACGACCTCACTTTTTTCTTTGAGCCGCCACTTTTTTTACCCGAGAAACCCTAAAAAGCCCGGAACAGGGGATTATTTCAACCCCGTTTTTTTCGAGCTCATCAAGGAATAAATTCATTCCGATCGAATCCGATGACATATGGCCCGCAACAATGGCATTGATGTGCGCTTTCTGCGCTGCGTCTTTGTGTTTTTCGGACATATGCATCGCAACAATGGTTCCGATGCCGGCATGCGCCAGGCGTTCGTATATTTCAGCCGAGCCTTCGGTTCCGCCAGTTATTTCCGTAAGCGCGATTTTTCCGCATTTGCGGTCGTCCGAACCGGCAAAAAGCATCGGACCGGAACCAACCGTCATCGCCTCCTGATATTCAGGGATATCCTTGAGGACCTTCATGAGGTCGCTCACATACTCGGGAGCGGCGGCTTCTATTGTTTCATGCAAAAAATGTGCCGCCATATTATCCGCAATGGTGTGGGTGCACATAAGTGAAATATTCAATAATTTTGCCGCCTGCACGGCGCGCTCATGGTTGCTGGGTGAAAGCCCGCGCGTCACTTCCGAGATCCGGGTGCGCAGAAGCGATTCCGCGACGTTTATCGGAACGCCGTATTGCGCAAGTACGTCTGCTTGCAAGTGCATGACATCATCAAGTTTTGCAAGCGCCTTCCCTTCCGGGTGGTGGCCTATAACCAGATCAATATCGCCCAGGCGGTCGGCCAGGAGCATTTCGCCGACTTCGGCGTCGATGCCGGCGAGTATTTTTTGTACGGGTTTCCCGCTGTCGTATAAGATTCGTGTATCAGAATATGGGTTGATAAGCTGATCTTCGTCGTAAAAACGTTTTTCTTCCGGAGGAAGCTTTTCGAACTTTTCTTTCCTTCGGGCGAGCATTTTATTAAGCTCGTCTTTGGAACGAAAATCGGCCGTTCGGCCAAGGGTAATTGCGAGTTTGTAGATCTGTTGAACGTTCATAGGCATCAACGCGAGATTAAATGACCAATTAGACATTATAAATCGTCTTGTGTATTATTATATGGGCTCATGAGCCCGATAACAAGCGCATATGTCTGAAAATAAAGCCTTTTTAGGCGCTTTTTCTTTGGGATGGGAGTTGGGGTATACAATCGCGGTGCCGCTTGTTTTTTTCGCGATCGCAGGCCGTCTCGCGGATAAATACTTCAACACATCGCCGCTTCTTTTGTTGGGCGGTATTATTTTTTCTATTTTTTTTACAAGTTTTCTTTTGTACAGAAAAATAAAGAAAATTTTTCAGGAGCAGAACACTAAATAATTATGCATATATCAATTGCGGCGGAGAAGTTAAGCACCGTTCTCGGTCTGCCCATAACGAACAGCCTTATTATGTCTTGGATGGCAATGGCGGTACTCATTATCGTTGCTTTTGCGTTGAAGCGCACAATGGCGGTTGTGCCCGGCCGGTTCCAGGCATTCGTTGAGGTCGTTTTTGAGAGCTTGCTGAACTTGGTGGATAGCATTACGCAAGACCGGCGCAAGACGGAAAAATTTTTGCCGCTGGTACTCACGATTTTTTTGTTCGTTATTACCGCAAACTGGTTAAGTCTTTTGCCGGGGGTGGGGAGCATTGGAATACGGGAAGAGGAAATTCTCGTTCCTATTTTTCGTCCCGCAAACACCGATCTCAACAATACTCTCGCGCTTGCGATAATTGCGGTCGTCGCGGCGCACTTTTTCGGATTGCGCAGTCTTGGTATTAAGAAACATGTCGGGAAATTCATTAATCTCCGCGGCCCGATAGATTTTTTTGTAGGACTTCTTGAGGCCATCGGTGAAGTTTCCCGCATTCTCTCATTTTCGTTCCGGTTATTCGGGAATATGTTCGCGGGCGAAGTGCTGTTGTTGGTTCTGGCCTCCCTTATACCGTTCTTTGTCCCGATACCGTTTTTGGGATTTGAGCTTTTCGTGGGCTTTATTCAGGCCCTGGTTTTTGCTATGTTGACTCTGGTCTTTTTAACCATAGCCACATCAGAACATCATTAATTAAGAGTGTAGTGGTGTCGTAGTTTGCAGATGGGGGTCCCCCAGCCGCCAACTAGTAACTACTAACTTCAAAAATATGGAAGCACAAGAATTAGTAACACAGGCAGCAAATACGCTTGACCTTAAATCGCTCGGCGCCGCGTTTGCAATAGGCGCGGGAGCGCTCGGTCCGGGCATCGGTATTGGGCTCCTTGCCGCCAAGGCAATGGAGGCGATGGGACGAAACCCCGAAGCGGCTCCGAAGATCCAAACCGCGATGATTTTGGCGGCGGCGTTCGCTGAGGCCATCGCTATTTATGCGTTGGTCGTTGCTCTTATCATTAAATTTATCTAAAGAAGCGCATGGCGGAGTTGATCGAAAAACTCGGAATTGATTGGCGGTTGCTTATCGCGCAAATCGTTAATTTTTCAATACTCGCGCTCGTTCTCACGAAGCTTCTCTACAAGCCGTTGCTGAAAATGCTTGATGAGCGTCGTGCGAGCGCGCGCACTACTGTGGAGGGAGCCGAGGAGCTCGCGAACGCAAAACGGGAATTGTCTGCGGAAACAGAGGCCGAACGTCTGCATGCGCGAAAAGAAGCAGACGCTATTCTTGTTGAGGCGCGTAAACGCGCGGATATTCTTCGTGCTGAGGCGGTTGCACAATTGGAGCAGGAATTAATCGCATTGAAAAATAAAACGACCGCAGAATTGGAAAATGAGCGCACGCGCGCGATGAGCCAGATAAAAAATGATATTGCGGCGCTTGCCTTGAGTGCTGCGGAGAAGGTTCTTGAGCGCGAGGTAAAAGATAAAGATAGTATGCGTCTGGCGCAGGAGGCCGTAGAGATCATGAGGACCAAATAGATATGGCAAAGGATATAGATATTAATGCAATTGCCGCTACGTTCCTCGATTCGCTTGAGAGCAAGCGCGGACAGGAAGAACAGCTGGAGGCTATACGAAATCTCGTTCAATTTCTGGCGGCTCACAACATGCTTTCCCATGCCGGGAAACTGGTTGAGGCGGTGCGGAATGAAGCAGCCAGGCGGGGCGGGACCCTTTCTGCCGCATTAGAAAGCGCGGGAAATTTATCGCCAACCGATATTGAGAATGTAAAAAAGATGGTCGGAAATATTGTCGGCGGAGACGTGCAGCATAATACGAATAAAGGGTTATTGGGCGGATTGAAAATGAAGATAGCGGATAAGGTGGTTGATGCAACGATCAGGCGGAAATTAGACCAGCTTTCTAAAGATATAACAGAATAAAATAACCGTTCTTTTGCTTTGCTTGAGAATGCATGGGGATGTGACTCAAGCAAAGCGCGGGAACAAACCGATCTATGGATACGAAAAAACTCATCGATGAATTAAAAAAAGAAATAGAAGGCGCAAAATTAACGGCCCGAGCCGAAGAGGTGGGAAAGATTTTGTTGGTGAAAGATGGCGTTATCCGTATTTCCGGATTGTATAATACCGGTGCGCTTGAAATGCTTACCGTGCGCACGCATGACGGAGAAGTTGCCGCAATGGCCCTGAATCTTGATGCCGATGAGGTGGGCGCAATTGTTCTGGGTGATTGGGAAAAAATATCCGAAGGCGATGAGGTTGTCGGAACAGGAAAAATTCTCTCGGTTCCCGTCGGGGATGCATTCTTGGGTCGCGTTGTAAATCCTTTAGGAGAGCCGCTCGACGGAAAAGGACCCATTCGGGCAGAAAAATATAATGCGCTTGAGCGCATTGCTCCGGGCGTTGTCACGCGCAAATCAGTGGATACGCCTCTTGCGACCGGTATTAAGGCAATTGACGGGATGATCCCGATCGGCCGGGGACAGCGCGAGCTTATCATTGGCGATCGTCAAACCGGAAAAACCGCCATCGCGACCGATGCCATTTTGAGCCAAAAAGATACCGGCGTCCGGTCTATTTATGTTGCGATTGGGCAAAAACTTTCCCGCGTGGTTAAAATAGTGACCGATCTTGAAAAACGGGGCGCGATGAAGAATGCGATCGTTGTTGTGGCGTCGGCCTCCGATCCTGCCGCATATTCATATATCGCGCCGTATGCGGGATGTGCTATGGGCGAATATTTTATGGATAAAGGCCAGGATGCGCTCATTGTGTATGACGATTTGACCCGTCATGCGTGGGCATATCGTCAAGTAAGTTTATTGCTGGAACGGGCGCCGGGACGCGAAGCATATCCCGGTGACGTGTTTTACTTACATTCGCGTTTGCTTGAGCGGGCGGCGAAACTTTCGCCCGAATACGGAGGCGGTTCATTGACGGCCCTTCCAATTATTGAGACCCAAGCCGGCGACATTTCGGCATATATTCCGACGAACGTTATTTCAATTACGGACGGGCAGATCTATCTTGAACCCGAATTATTCTATCAGGGGACCCGTCCCGCATTGAACGTGGGTTTATCTGTTTCGCGTGTCGGTTCGGCCGCGCAGACAAAGGCGATGAAGAAAGTTGCGGGTCGTTTACGTTTGGACCTTGCGCAATACCGGGAACTTGCTGTGTTTGCCCAATTCGCTCAAGACCTCGATGAAGCAACAAAAAAACAACTCGAACGCGGAAAACGATTGACCGAATTGCTGAAGCAGGGCCAATACGCTCCTGTTCCGACGGAAGAAGAAGTTGCCGTACTATACGCCGGCGTGTCCGGCTATCTTGATGAGATCCCGGTGGAGAAGATGCAGAAATGGGAAAGCGGATTTTTGGAGTATATAAAGCGGCAGAACGCAAAGATACTCTCAACTATTCGTGAAACCAAGAATTTGGATGAGGAAACGGAAAATGCGCTGAAAGCAACGATAGAGGAATACAACAAACTTAATGTGTAAAGCGAAAAAGCAGAAAAGATAATTTTGAATGTCAGAACATGGCACAAAATACACGCGACCTTAGGCGGCGAATAAAATCCACTAAATCCATACGCCAAATAACCAAGGCGATGGAAATGATAGCAGCGAGTAAAATGCGCAAAGCACAGCTTGCGGCATTGGCATCGCGGCCATATGCGGCGCTTGCATGGGAAATGCTTTCTTCTTTGCGAGGAATTGAGCGCGGGGATGTGATAGAGAAATTAGGAGTACGCGGGAAAATGCTACGCGAACCGGAACAGAACGGCGGAAAATCCCTTGTTGTGCTCATAACATCGAACCGAGGCTTGTGCGGCTCACTTAATTCTCAGCTCGTGAATGAGGCGTGGACGCTTGCGAAAGAAAATAAAGAAAACTACGCGTTCGTATCGGTTGGAAGAAAGGGCACGCGGGCGTTGTCGCGTCTCGGCCTGAATATGCGTGCCTCGTTCGACGGTTTTGAAAACCAGCCGACAACGCAGGAGATTTGGCCGATAGCCGACGTTACCGTAAACGCATTTTTGACGGACGATTTTTCCAGAGTATTTGTGCTGTATGCCGATTTTATTTCAACGTTGCAATATAAAGTCCGTATTCGGCAGCTGCTGCCGATAACAGCGCAGGCCGTTGTATATAGCGGGGGCGTGCAGCTTGAAATAGGAAAACACGCGGAAACGAAAAAAATCGCGAATGATCTGCTTTTTGAACCGAACCCGGAGGACGTGTTGGGGTATCTTCTTCCGCGTCTCACGGAACTGCAGCTGTATCAGCTTGTGCTGGAAAATTTGGCATCCGAGCATTCCGCCAGAATGATAAACATGAAGAACGCTTCGGATTCCGCCCGCGATCTTATCAACGACCTTACACTTACGTATAATTCATTGCGCCAAGCCTCCATTACCGCCGATTTGGCGGATATAATAGGCGGTAGGATGGCTGTTAAATAAATAAAATTTATGAACGGAAAAATCTTACAAGTTATCGGGCCGGTCGTGGATGTTGAATTCCCACAAAAAACGCGGCTGCCGGAAATATTCCATGCGCTTGAGCTTATGCGCGATAAAAACCGTCTTGTGCTCGAGGTCGCCCAGCAGTTGGGGGATAGTGTTGTGCGTTGTGTGGCGCTTGGCTCAACGGATGGTTTAACGCGCGGACAGGAAGTAACCGCGACCGGTGCGCCCATTTCGGTTCCTGTGGGCAAAGAGACGCTCGGCCGCATATTCAATGTGATCGGAGATCCTGTAGATGACGGTGAGCCCGTGGTGACAAAAAAGAAATATCCCATTCATCGCAAGGCCCCTGCGTTCGTTGCGCAATCCACGAAAACAGAAATTCTGGAAACGGGCATTAAGGTTATAGATCTTATCGCGCCCATCGTGAAGGGCGGCAAAGTGGGAATGTTCGGAGGCGCGGGTGTCGGCAAAACGGTGATCATAATGGAACTTATTCGCAATATAGCCAAAGAACACGGCGGCGTTTCCGTATTTGCCGGAGTGGGCGAGCGTACGCGTGAAGGAAATGACCTCTATCATGAAATGAGGGGCTCGGGAGTTATTGATAAAACTGCGATGGTGTTCGGACAAATGAACGAGCCGCCGGGCTCTCGTCTGCGCGTTGCTTTAACCGGGCTTACCATGGCCGAATATTTTCGCGACGAGGAAAACCAGGACGTGCTTGTGTTTGTGGACAATATTTTCCGTTTTACGCAAGCCGGCTCTGAAGTTTCTGCTTTGCTTGGTCGCATACCTTCGGCCGTGGGATATCAACCGACGCTCGCTACGGAAATGGGCGAGTTGCAGGAGCGCATTACGTCAACCGACAAAGGTTCTATTACGTCCGTTCAGGCGGTATATGTTCCGGCGGATGACCTCACGGATCCGGCACCGGCAACGACATTTGCCCACCTTGATTCAACCATCGTGTTGTCCCGCCAACTTGCGGAGCTCGGTATTTATCCCGCAGTAGATCCTCTGGATTCAACATCTACGGTTCTTGCGCCGGAATACGTCGGTCAGGAACACTATGATGTTGCCCGGGGCGTGCAAAAGGTACTTCAACGCTATAAAGACCTGCAGGACATTATTGCTATTTTGGGTTTCGAAGAGCTTTCGGATGATGATAAAATAACGGTAAGCCGAGCGCGGCGCATACAGCGATTTTTGTCCCAACCGTTCTTTGTTGCCGAAACATTCACCGGGAGAGAAGGAAAGTATGTTTCGCGCAAAGACACCATACGGAGTTTTAAAGAAATACTTGAAGGCAAACATGATGATGTGCCGGAACAGGATTTTTATCTTAAAGGTGTTATTGAAGAAGTAAGGAAAAGTTAAATTAAAAATATTTATCTATGCCCGAACAAATCAATCCTATCCCAAATCCGACACAACAGGCGCCTCCGCAATCCTCTGCGCCACAAAAAAAACGTTCTGCGTGGAAAACGTTTTTTGTGGGATTTTTTCTGCTTATTGTCGGGGCTGGCGGTCTTGTGGTGAACAATGCGGGGTTTTTGGACAAGGGCGCTGAGGGGCCGTCGCCGCGTTATACCGAACCGACAAAACCATTCTTCGGCGATTTTGAGAATTACACGTATTCTCTGGTCCGTCTCAGCGAACAGTTCGACACAGACGCATATTATGACAGCAGGCTTGTTGCGACCCACAGGACCACGGGCGCCGAAGAGGTGTTGGTGGGAAGCGTAAAAACGACGCTTGAGGAATTAAAAGCCCAGAAGACCCTTATGCTTGCCGAATATGCATTTCCGCAGGGCTCACCAAAATTGTATTTTATATCTGTAATAGCAAATTCTGATGCTCCTCCCCAGGGATTATACGCATTTGATCTGAGGGTCGGGAAATTCAATCGTCTTGGCGTGCTCGCTCCTTACCTTACCGCTCAAGGAACGACGGTCTTGTCTCCGGATAAAGATAAAATCGCAAGCATGATCGATCCCGAGCAGGGCAGTAAATACCAGAAGTTATTTTTGTTGGATCTTAATCAAAATATCGTTTCGACCGTCGTGGCCCTTTCCGGGAACGAAACATTGAACTATTGTGATACGGGTTGTTTGGGCGATAATGCCGGGAATATACGGTGGGTCAATGGGAATACTATCGAATATTATGTATATGATTCCAGCAGAGTAGAAAATATCGGTCCCGGAGCCACCGAACATCCGCTTATTGAGAAAAGGACTATAATCGTTCAATAATGTCCCGCATCCATTTTGAAATTACAACTCCCGAGAAGACTGTTTTGAAGGATGAAATAGATTCACTTACCGTGCAGACAAAAGACGGCGAAATTACTATTTTGCCGGGACATATTCCTCTTGTTGCCGCTCTTGCTAACGGAGAGCTTGTGGTGCGTAAGGCGGGGGAAAGCGTCCCCATGGCGATAGGCGGAGGATTTGTTGAAGTAAAAGCGCCTCTCTCCGGCGAATATGCAACGCGTGTTATTATGCTTGCCGATGCGGCGGAGCGTATTGAGGAAATAGATATTAAGTTGGCGGAAGAGGCGCGTGAGCGGGCACAAAAAGCGATGGAAGATTACCGCAATACGGACGATATAAAATTCGCGGATGCGACCGCGGCATTCGAGCGCGCGCTTTCGCGCATTAAGGTTGCCCGGAAACACGCGCGGGGCAAAATGTCGCTCGGTGAATAGTTGACTTTTATTAAAATTTGTATTATTATTAACCCACCAAAAAGGAGGGCCTATGAGTTCCGGTAAAACCCACGGTTGTGATGCGCTTGTCTTGATGTGCATTGACTATCGGTTCCGTGAGCAGGTTCAGAAAAATCTGCAGTCGCGGGGCCTGGAGAGCTATGACATCATGGCATTTCCGGGAGCCTCTTTGGGACTTGCTTCAGCGAAGCACCCGGCCCGCTCTCCGTTGTTGAATGCCATAGATATCGCCAAAAACCTCCACGGCATCAAAAAAGTGGTCGTTGTCGACCACGAAGATTGTGGAGCGTATGGCGGCGCGTCGTCTTTCGAATCTCCGGAGGCAGAGAAGGAGAAGCATCAGGACAACGTTGTTCTGGCGCGCAGGGCGGTGGATGCCGAAATCGGTCTCCCGCTGGAGGGACTGTATGCCCGGCTCGACGGAACCCTTGAGAACCTTTAGGAGGAAAAACAAAACCCCGCATAAACGCGAGGGTTTTTCTTTTCACGACTCTATATAGGTCAGTTTTCTTGCTGCAATACGCAGGATTAATAACGGAAGGATCAGAGAAAATATAATATAGAACATGTCGTATGGAAACACGTTCTTACCGCTTGCCGTTGCATAAACAATAAAAGAGCCGGTTGCGATATATACAAGCGAGATGAACGTTGTGACGAGGCCTTGGGGGGTCGTGCTCATGCGCTCGGGGTCGCGACGGCGCAATTCCGGAGAAACGCCTCCCATTGCGGTCTGGAAAAGTGAAAGAAAGAGAGCAGATAGTGTGCTGAAAATGAAAAAATGAAGTTGCCCGGAATGGGTTACTTCAAAAAATGGGAGCGTTGCCACGGCACTTATCGCCGCGATGGCCGTGAGCGCCGGGGCCCCAAAAGTTATTTTTGAGAGTATGAGTGCCGCCGGGCGAACGGGCATTGACGAGAGTATCCACGCGCTTTGACCTTCTCGTCCGATAAGCGGGAAAAGGAACCGCAACGATACCGTTGCAAGGAAATATCCTATGCCTCCAAAATTAAGCGCAAGCAGAAGAGGCGCCCGGTCCTTGTAGCCGTCAGATGCCTGTTGGGCGGCGCCAGAAAGGAGAAAGATATATAGCGAGCCCAAAAGCAGAAAGAACGAAAGGCTTGCGACATCCCGCCGGTTTCTTAAAATACTCCGGATGTCTTTTTCAATGATGGCGCCACCCACCCCTCTGAGAAAAAGAGGAAAAGGTATCCGTTTCGTGTATTTTCTATTTACGTCTTCGCTGCGGGCTATAAAATCGCCCTCTTGAGCCTTCAAGAATAGCTTTGCGAACCATTCTTTTCCGAAAATCAGAACAATGGTGAATAATCCTGCCGCGGTTAGGCCAACTAAGCCCAGCAACAGAGGAATTCCGGGTTCGTTTTCGGCAGCGTTAAACGCAAGCTTGGCGACCGGATGCGACGGAAACGGCAAAAAAGCGGTTTCGATCCGTTCGATAGGCGCTTCGGTCTTTGAGAGGTCAACAGCGTCAAAGCTTTTGAAAATATCCCGCGGCACAATAACTTGGGAAAGTCCCCATCCGCCCAGCACCGCAAAAAGCATAAGGCCGACAACAACGAAAGAGGACGTGCGGATCCGCGCCAGACGCGCGATAAAAAGCGTTATGAGTGCTGCGGTTGAGCAGGCGGTAAAGAGGAAAAATATAAGTCCGCTTAGCGTAATAAAATAAAACGAAATTCCGGCATCTCGCGCGGAACCAAGAGCAATGATACCCGGCGCCGCAATAACGGTTATTGGCCAGGATGAAACAAGAAAGAATAACAATAAGCGCCATTTGAATAATGTCGCGGCGCGGATGGGAAGAGTGAATGCGAAACGCAGGTCCGGAGCATGAAAAAATATTCCGGATGCCGTGATAACGGAGGATACGACCGTGAGGATAAAAGCAAGCAAAAGGAATGCCTCAAGGATGTATAAACTTACCGCCCTCCCGAAATATTCTTGGGTGAATAAAAATTCAAACCCCTCGCGGAACCCAAAAAATTCTCCCACCATGACCAGACTCAAAACAAAGAAAAAAATTACCGCAACGATCGCGGTTGCAGGCTCTTTCAGCAAACGGAAAAAAAGTTTCAGCTGAGCTCCGAAAAGCGTTTTCATAACAAATTACGAAACAAAATGAAGATACAGGTCTTCAAGAGACGCATTTTTTTCGTTGGCAATTTGTTGCAGTTCTTCGATGGTCCCTTCGACAACGAGTTTTCCTTCTTTGATTATTCCTATGCGATCACAGATGTCTTGGGCGACGGGTAATGTGTGGGTAGAAATAAGGACTGCTCCGCCGTCATTTTTTGCAAAATTACGGAATAATTTTTTCGTGACTGCAATACTTTCCGGGTCAAGTCCGACAACAGGCTCATCTACCAGAAGGACTTTCGGCGTATGAAGGAACGCCGCCAAAATAACAACTTTTTGCTTGTTGCCCCGTGAATAGTTGTCCATGTATCCGTCTAAAATGGGGGCAATGGGATAGAGCTGCGAAATGGTCGCGATGCGCTCATCGCGCTCTTTTTTTGGAATGCCGAATACTTCGGCTACAAACGATAAATATTCCCGTCCGGTCATGCGTTCGTATACGAACGGATCATCCGGAATATATCCCAGGCGGCTTTTTGTAAAAAGCGGCTCTTCGTCCACAGCTCGTCCATCTATATATATTGAGCCCTTGGTGGGACGCAATAAGCCAACGAGCATTTTCATTGTTGTTGTTTTACCCGCTCCGTTGGGGCCGATAAGACCGAAAATGGTACCCGGCTGTATGCGCAGAGAAAGGTTGTCTACGGCGACCAAAGGGCCGAATTTTTTTGTTACATTTTTTAGCTCAACAATATTCATAGGATATTGATATGCAATATTGTATCATGGAAGTATGCCGGACATGAAGAAATTGCCTCCGTGTAGGATATGTAAATATGCTCCGATAGCGTTCCTGCTTTTTGCCATAGCGGCAATCGTATTTGTTTTGGTAAAAGGATGAGATATGGCAAGAAGGAAATTATCGAAAAAACGGACCGGTATTCCGCAAAAAAATGAGTCTGTGCGGACTAAAAAAATCCTCTCGATCTTATCCCGGAAATATCCCAATGCGCATATAGCGTTACGATACGGAAATCCCGTTCAGCTTTTGGTTGCCGTCATTCTTTCGGCGCAATGTACCGATAAAAAAGTTAACGAGGTAACAGAGGGGTTGTTTAAAAAATATAAAACAGCTAAGGATTTTGCGGATGCCCGCCCGGCAACGCTTGAACAGGAAATACGCCCAACCGGATTTTATCGGGCAAAAACGCAAAGCGTTATTGCGGCCTGCAAAATGTTGGAAGCGGATTTTGACGGCGTGGTGCCCTCCACAATGGAGGATATTTTGAAACTTCGCGGCGTTGCCAGAAAAACCGCGAACGTTGTTCTGGGGAATGCGTACGGGATTGTTGAAGGAATTGCCGTGGACACGCACGTGCGGCGCTTAAGCCAGCGGTTAGGATTTACTGCGCATAGCGATCCCGTTAAGATAGAAAAGGATTTGATGGCCTTATTCCCAAAAAAAGATTGGTTCCGTCTTACATATGTGCTGATTGAACATGGTCGGGCGTTGTGTAGAGCGCCGGTTCCCAGGTGTGAGTCGTGTCCGGTCGTGCCGCTGTGTCCCACCGGCCGGGGCCGTATTGGAATAAAGGGACCGGTGCGGATAAAAACCCGATGATTTTGAACAGAAAATCTATGAAAAAAATCCGCACGCAAAGCGAAACACAAAAACCGCGACGAAAAACCAGCTTCACCCTTCTTGAGGTCATCATTGTTACCGCTATTATTTCCATCGGCGCCGCAGTGGTTATGTTCGTTCTGAATCCTCCTGAACTTCTCGCAAAAGCACGAGATTCCCAGCGTATGTCGGATATGGCGGCGCTTAAGACAGCACTGGGCGTATATTTCACCCAGGTCTCAAACCCCGATCTCGACGGTGACAATTCCCGTGGCACATGCGGCACGAATATTTGGCTTGGTCGCGCCAACACAACTGATATTACGGATACGAACGTGGGATATCTCACACTCCACGCAAGCGGGGACTCCGGCAATACGGCCATTACCGGTTCCGGATGGATACCGGTTAATTTTTCACAGATCACCGGAGGCTCTCCCATATCCACACTTCCGCTTGACCCCGGATACTCGGTGCAGGACGTACTTCACGTGAAAGACACCGACTATTTTTATCTCTACACCTGCAACACCGACAAAACATATGAGCTGAGCACCAACCTCGAATCGACTACTTATTCAAAAGGAGGCGCAGAGGACAAAGAATCTACCGATGGCGGCAATGACCCCGACATGTATGAGGTCGGCATCAATACGTCTCTCATCAAGGATATTTCCGCAACGGCAAGCTGGGTTGGGGTGGGGGGATTTGTTTCTAACGGAGGAGGTACCGCCAACGGCGTAGCGATTGACTCAAGCGGTAATGTCTATGTGGCCGGAGAACAGGCTACCAACGGCACCGATTGGTTTATGCGGAAGTTTACTCCCACGGGTGCGCTGGATACTTCGTGGGGCTCTTCGGGCGTTCTTACGTATAATTCCGGGGGAACGCAATTTGATTATGCGCGCGCAATTATCGTTGATCCGAATAAAAATATTTTTGTTGCGGGCTCGCAGGGCACTAATAGTGCTGACTGGGCAATTCGTAAATATGATGCGACGGGAACACTCGATACATCCTGGGGTTCTTCCGGGATGATCAATTATAACTCCGGAGGCGCGCAGACGGATATGGCATATGCAATTACTATGAATACTTCAACCGGCGATATTTATGTTGGTGGATTTCAGGGCACCGGGGGCAGAGATTGGGCAATTCGAAAATATACTTCAGGCGGTTCTCTTGATACGTCCTGGGGCTCCTCCGGCATGGTGACGTACAACTCCGGCGGGACAAATACGGACGAAATTCGGGGTATCGGGCTTGATTCCGATAATAATTTGTATGTCGTTGGTTATTTGGCAACAAACGGAGGAGATTGGGCTGCGCGGAAATATACATCGACCGGCGCTCTAGATACTTCTTGGGGTATATCCGGTATGGTGACGTATAATTCCGGGAACACTTACGATATTGCGTATTCTTTCGCGTTAGATCAGAGCAAAAATATTTATATTGGCGGCCATACGGGATACGATGATGGCGCCGATATTATTTGGACCACATCAATGATCCGTAAATATACCGCGGCAGGAGTGTTAGATACGGCATGGGGGAGTTCTGGTTCCGTGTCATATAACGACGGTACTTTCAGTCAAACTAACGCTATTGCTGTGGATACCAGCAATAACATTTATGCGGTTACTTCCGGCGACAGCGCGACAACAAGCAAGTATCGTTCGAACGGAGTTCTCGATACATCGTGGGGTAGTGCTGGGCGCGTAACCGGCGGTGGGGCAAATGCAATAGGGATAGATTCAAGCAGGAACATTTTTGTTGCGAGCTCTTCAACGTATAAATATACTTCTTTCGGTGCTCTCGACAACCAATAAAAATATATCTTCCGACGGTCTTTCGTGTATCACGTGGTTCAAACAGGCCGCTTTTTTGTTCGATGTGGAGCGGAAAATTTATATAGATCCATGGGACGTACCCGAGAATTTTCCAAAAGCCGATCTTATATTTATCACACACGCGCATTTCGATCATTTTGATCTCAAAACGATACGACAACTTTCAACGGGTCAAACGCAAATAATCGCCCCGCACGATGTTGCAAAAGAGCTTTCCGGATTTCACAATACCCTTGCGGTTGAGCCCGGAATGTCCCGCAGACCGCGCGGAATGATAGCAATGGAGACTGTCCCCGCATATAATATCGATAAGCCGTTCCACCCTAAAGAAAATAATTGGGTCGGATATATTCTGACCATTAATGACGCCCGGTACTATCACGCAGGAGATACGGACAAGATACCGGAAATGAAGCACATACGATGCGATTTCGCGTTTTTACCTGTTGGCGGGACATATACTATGGATGCGCAAGAGGCCGCAGACGCGGCGGGAGATATTAATCCGCGCATAGCAGTTCCGATGCACTACGGATTTGTTGTCGGAAAAGAAAGCGACGGCGTTCGATTCAAAAATGCCGCACGCGTTACGACAGAGATTTTAAAGCCGAACATACCGTTCCAGACGTAATGTATGGAGAATCCAACAGACCAGATAACGCAATCTGCAGAAAATTTTTTCGATCTCAATAATGAATTTGCCGGCGCTGCCGGTTTTTCTTCCATTTTTCCCGGCGATCGACTGTTGGGCGGTTTGCGCGCGCGGATCGCGCAGGAAAGCGAACAACACGATTATTTCAGGTTAGTTTCAGATGTTACCTATCATAAAATATTGACCGGGAATATGCCGGTTGAGCTTCGTGTGATAAGTGCCGGAGACCTCGTGAACTATATCGATTCAAAGTTGGGCGAAATACGCGAAGAAATGCTTAAGCCCGTACCCGAAAAAGAATATAAGTATCGTCCGGAATCTCCGCCCTTGAATGCGGCGGGACAGCCGGAAGGAGATTTTATATATAAGGAATTGCCGCCAGACGAGCAGGAACAAAAGAAACAGATGCTTACCGAAAAAAAAGAAAGGGAGGGATTAGAGCTGATCGTTGATTATAACTTTTATAGAACTGTCATTGGCGGAAATGCGCAGTGGACGAGCGAGCAGGAGCGTATGAACGCAAAAGCCATGCTTGCGAAACGTTTTAAGCCTCTTTCCGGGATGGAGAAGGGTCTTGTGCAAGGACGGGAACCAAGCAGTCTTGAAGAGATGTCGTGGTACGATTTACCCGAAGCAATAATCCGTTACAGACTTCTTTTTGAAGAAGATCCGCTTAAGTTTTTTCCTCTTGTCCGCCGCATAATGCAGGAAAGCGAAAAACGGCACATCATAAAATCATTGCGCCAGGCGGATTCATCCGGCAATGCAGCAAAAGCGGCATTATATAAAGCATTGAAGCACAAGTAAAAATCCCCGTTTTTCAGCGGAGTTTTTTACCTATAAGGTCTCTGTGCCCATTGCGGAAACTTGTACCATCTGCGGGCTCTTTTCCTTCCACGTGGATATTTGTAAGAAGAAGTCCGCCCGTTTTGCAAAAAACTCCAAGAGCGCGTGGCGCATCAAAAACAATTCCAGGTTCGCCGGATGCGGCGGTATCCAACGTTACCCGAAGGAGTTTAAGGCGCTTATTATCCGGTAAAAACGCGAAAGCGCCAGGCCATGGGTAAAAGGCCCGGACAAGCCGCTCCAAAGAAATGGCATCTTTGGTCCAATCAATTTTTCCGTCATCGCGCCGAATTTCTTTTGTGAGCGTTGCGAGGGCGTGGTTTTGCTCAATCGCACGCACGCCACCGCCAAGCAGTAAAGGAAGATATTTTATCGCCATATTCGCGGCAAGATCGGATGCCCGTTGATGAAGCGTTTCGTTGGTATCCGTTGCTTCAACGGCGAGTTTTTCCTGGGCAATGATCGGCCCATGATCCATAAGCTCATCGGCAAGGATAAAAGTAACACCTGTTTCGGTGTCTCCGTTTAGAAGCGCGGTCTGGATAGGGGAGGCCCCTCGATATTTCGGCAGCAGAGACGGGTGGATATTTATTGTTCCGCGGGACGGTATATCCAATACGGACTTCGGAACGATCGTGCCGTACGCCGCCATTATAAAAATTTCCGAGCGCAGAGCCCGTAATTCGGCCAGGAATACCGGGTCGCTCATGTTTGTCGGTTGAAGAATTGCGATGTGTTGTTGTTCCGCCCACTGTTTGATGGGCGAGGCTTTTGTTTTATAAGAACGGCCGGCTGGCCTGTCGGGAGCGGTAACAATACCCGCAACGGTATAGCCGCTATGCCGGAGTGTCCGCAAAGTCGGTATTCCGAATCCGGATGTTCCTAAAAAAACAACTCTGACGTCAGCTATTTTCATGCTCTTCTCGAATATATGTGTGCAAAGAGTCGGGTTCTGCTTTATCGATAAAAAGAATTCCGTTCAAATGGTCGGTTTCATGTTGTAATACCCTCGCCAGAAGATCTTTTCCCGTGAGGCGGAATTTTTTCCCCCTCAGATCGAACGCCTCTATGGTAACTGATGCGTGGCGTTTAACGGTTCCGAACACGCCTTTTACAGAAAGGCATCCCTCTTCTCCGTCCAACAATTTAAATGATGACCTGATGATTTTCGGATTTATAAAAACATCCGACGGGAGCTCTCGTTCGGGGAAAGATTCTTTTTCTATCACAAAAAGCCGCAATGATTCTCCGACCTGCGGAGCCGCAATACCAACTCCGTCCAAAACTTTCATTGTTTCCCGCATGCTATCAGTCAGATCTCTGAGATATTCGTACGTCTTCTTACGTAAGAGAACTTCCTGAGCGCGATCGCGAAGGGGGGGATTTGGTTCTTGTACCGCACTTTGTATGACCATATATAAAATTAAAGGATGCTTTCGGGAGAAACGTCAATATCGATATTGGGCGGTATGCCGGTTCGCAAGTGTTTCTGAAGACGAACGTCAAGTATGTTTTTTGTGTCCGATCCGGGTATTTTTATCAGAATATGCCACACATGCTGCCCCGCAACCTTTTTTATGAATCCCGGATACGGACCTATGGTTTCTGTGCGGGCGTCGATCTTTCGTGACACAGAGCGTAGATGTGGAACGAGGGCGGCGAGTATCTGTTTTCCGTCTTCGCTATTTTTTGTCCGAACAGTTAATTTGATGAGCCGGCTATAAGGTGGCCACAAGAGTTCTTCGCGCATACGAAGTTCTTCACGAAAAAACGCCGACCAGCGTTGCTTTTCTATGTGCGCATATATGGCGCGGTCGGGAGAATATGTTTCAACGGTTAGTGTGCCATTTTCATTAAGACCGCTTATTGCATGTGCGAGCATCTGTACGAATTGTTCATTGGCATCAAAATTCGGGATAGCCAAGAAACGGTCTGCCGACGGGACCGTAACCATATCAACGCCATCCAGTTTTTCGTGCATGATCGCCCTTGTTGCTATGAGGATTGCCGGCGCATGCGTGGTAAATTCCGTCAGTATTTTTTTTCGAATTTTTTCCTGTGAAGCGCTTTTGCCTTCCAGCAATCCTGTCCAAACGCCGGGAAATTGTTGGGCAATATCTTTTTGTAGACGATCCGCGGCGATACCAACTTCTTTGAGCTCCCACGAACCGCACGAGGGACAGGATTTTGGCGCCGGGATCGATCGGCCGCAGTGACGGCAAATGAGCCGCATATTTGCCGCACGCTCGGGGTGCGCCTTATCGGATAATATATGAAGGGACATGGGAGCACTGCATTCAGTGCATAGTATCAGCTCTCCACAATTTTTACAGGAAATCGCGCTTGCCTCGCCTTTGCGGGCGACCAACAATAAAATGCGCTTGCGGGTGGTTATGGCGGCCGCGATATCATCCTGTAAAAAACTCGAGTATGATTTTGCGTTACGGTTTTTTCCGATACGCACGTTCCGGACCATAACCGTTATTTTTCTTGCGCTCGTTCCGCTTGAGGATACTTTTTTGCCGTTAAATCGCGCAAGTGTCGGTGCGGGTGCGTGGGAGCCGAAAATAAGAGGACATGTCCATGCATATGCCAACGCCAGCGCAACTTCTCGCGCGTCATACGCGATTTTCCCGAAACCAGTTCGATGAAGCGGGTCTGTTGCGTTTTCGATAATGATAAGTCCGATGTTTGGCGAAGGAGCAAATAGCGCTTTGCGCGTGCCGACTATGATTTTTTGGCTTGCTTCGCATAGGGATACCCACTGCTCGTGAGCGCGCGTGCGTGATGAATCGTGTTTTACCGCAAGAACGCGTTGCTGCAAATCCGCGGGAAGCATAGAGATAAAAGCGTCTGTTTCGGCCGTCGTCGGGAGAATAACGACAGCGTTACTTTTTTTCTGTATGGCTTTTCGAATTTCCAACACGTATTTTGCATAACGCGCGGTTCCTGAAAAATGTTTTAGCGCAAAACGCGACGACAGCGATTTTGATATCTCCGGAATTGCCCCGATTTTTTCTATATGCAGAGCGCCAAAAACGGTTTTAAACAGCAACCCCGGCGGCATGATATAATAATTACATACGGTTACAATCGTTTCTCTAAGCTGTTTCGGCAGAACGGAACAAGATGTGATCACGGCCGCTATGGATTTTAGCCGCGGATAAGTCGGAATTACGTTCGTTTTAATAACGATCCCCGGAAGGCGTTTTGTCCCGAACGGCACCCAGACAAGCGCGCCGGGCTCAAGTTGTTCCCGGGTTTCATATGTAAATATGCCATCTCGCGAGCGTGGCACGTATGTGAATGGGACAACATTGATCGCTTGTTTTTTCTCTTCGGCCATACGTATTTATTATATAGAAGCTTCCAGCCAAATGATATGGAAACAAAAGTAATATCAAAATCGGTTATTTTGGGAGTACGTATAGATGCGCTTCGCTTTAAGGAAGCGCTGGCGTGGGTCGCATCGGTCATAAACGGTCCTTCCGCGCCCATGCAGTATATCGTGACCCCCAATCCGGAAATTTTAGTCGACGCGGCACGCAACGATTCTTTTCGCGCCGCGCTTAATGGATCTTCACTATCAATAGCGGATGGTACCGGAATTTTTCTTGTCGGCCTCTTACTGGGAATTCGTATTCCGTCCCGCATTACCGGTATCGATTTTGCGGAAGCGCTGTTTACCTCATATGCTGAGCGGCCACTTCAGGTTTTTCTGGTCGGCGGTGAAGAGGGCGTTGCTGTGCGCGCCGCAAAGTTTTTAGAAAAACGTTATCCGATCCACCATTTTATTCCGGCATCATTTTCGCCCTTTATCCGGCCAAACGGTATTTTTGTCCACGAATATGAACAAAAACGCATTATTACGGAAGCAATACACTCCAATGCCGACGTTGTTCTTGTCGGATTTGGCGCTCCAAAGCAGGAATTGTGGATGTCTGCGTACGCGTCCGTTTTGACGGGCATTCGCATCGCGATGGGCGTTGGCGGGGCACTCGATGTGTGGGCGGGTAAAAAAATACGTGCCCCCAAACCGTTGCGCGTACTTGGATTGGAGTGGTTATGGCGCCTCATGTTGGAACCGCAGCGCTTCGGAAGGATTTTCAAAGCCGTCATTATATTCCCGTTACTTGCCATTTTATTGCGTAAAAAACAATGAACGGTACGTATTTACAAAATGCGCGCCGGATTCATCTTATTGGTATTGCGGGCGTTGGTATGACGGCACTCGCACAACTACTACAGCATGACGGTAAAATTGTTTCCGGTTCGGATACGGATGAGATTTTTTTTACGGATGAGGTCTTGCACCGATTAAAGATACGGTACAGAAAGAAATTTTCCGAAGAAAATATACGTGCAGACCACGATCTTTTTATATCATCCGGCGCATATGCCGAACGGATGGGGAAGCGCATAAAAGGCCGGGGCGCCGCGCTTAATGAGGTGCGGGCGGCGCAAAAAACCAAAAAACCTTTTTTGCTTTATTCCGAAGCGATTGCCGAATTATTTAACGAAAAATTCGGCATTGCGGTTGCCGGGAGCCACGGAAAATCTACCACTACGGCTCTTGCCTCTGTGATGTTGGAATATGCACGAAAAGATCTTGTTGCGGTCGTTGGAACGATGTCGCGGAACTGGAATTCGAACGCATATGCGAGAGGGATCATGGCTCCGCGGACGCCTTTTGTGCTTGAAGCCGACGAGTATCGCGATGCTTTTTTACGTTATCGTCCGAAAGCGGCGATCATAACAAATATTGATTGGGACCATCCCGATTATTTCAAAACACCGTTATCGTATAAAGCGTCGTTCAGAAAATTCATTCAGCGCATACATCGCGCCGGTTCGCTTATTTATTGCGGTGACGACCGCCAGCTTGCGGACCTTGCGCGGAATGCGCGTACCGGCATTCGGCTATCGTATGGTTTTGATCCGGCGAATTCTCTCGTGATACGGGCTTGGACGACCGGAAAGCGCGGTACGGACTTTACGCTTTCGTATAAGAAAAAACCGTTTGGGACTTTTTATGTCCCTCTTTTCGGACAACATAACGTACTTAATGCGGCGGCGGTCGTGGGGCTGGGACTTGCTGTCGGCATACCGTCCGGCAAGATCCGGAAAGGTTTACGCATGTTCCGGGGTACTGCCAGGCGTTTTGAAATAGTTCGAAAAGCCGGCCCTATCATCATCGATGATTATGCTCATCATCCGACGGAAATAACCTCTACGATTCAGGCGGCGCGCCGGGCATTTCCCGGCAAAAGGATCGTTGTTATATTTCAGCCGCACACATTTTCCCGTACCAAGGTTTTGTTCAAGGATTTTATTTCCGCGTTGAAGCCGGCCGATCACGTTATTATCCTCGAAACATATTCATCGGCACGGGAAAAATCTCGTGCTACGGGACAAACTCGTGCGCTCGCGAAAGACCTGAATACTCCGTATGCCTCTACGCAGGATAGGGCGCTTTATTTTCTGCGTAAAACCGCGAAAAAAGAAGATGTTATTCTTACGCTGGGCGCGGGAAATGTGTGGCGCGTCGGGCAGCAGGCGGCAAAAATGAAATATTTTTCATAATTCCTGTACAGCATGCGTTTATGCTGTTAAAATACGCTTATGCGGTCATTCCGAAAGAACATCGTTCATATTTCTGCCACAGCTTTCGTTGTGGCGCTTTTGTTTTTTGCAGGAACAGTATACGCGCAGGATTTTGATGAAGATACGCTTGACGAATTTTCTCTTGATGCATACGGTCACCCGATAATTACCCAGTCAATAAATCTTCCGGGCGCCTCTGCGACAAGTGAGGGCGTGCCGCGCATAATTCCGCGTTCGACGTGGGAAAATACGGACGAGCTGAAAAAATTATTTTCCTGGACGCCGGAAGAGAATCATACGCCGCCTGACTATAGCGCTATCGATACCGTTATAGTCCACGATCTTGGTTGTTCATCATCTTCACCCACCTGCAATAGCGACAGCGTAAATCCGGTTTCGTTGATCCAGAACATCTACCGTTTTCATGCGATAACGCGCGGGTGGGGGGATTTGGGCTATAATTTTGTGATCGATCGGCAGGGACGGATATACGAGGGACGTTTCGGAGGCAATGGCTCTCGCGCGGCTCATACATACGTGAGCGCCCGTTGCGAGAATTTTAATATCGGAAGCGTTGGAATTTTGCTTTTGGGGAACTATTCAACATCAGGCGCGCAAATGCCGTTTGCTATGCAGGATAGTTTAGCTCGTCTTGCCGGTTGGCTTGGTGCGGTGAACGGATTTGATCCGGCGGGTGTTGCGGCCATAAAAATCTGGAAAAATCAGAAAATATCCGCGGGAACGTGCGATATATCCGTTGGCGATTTTTCCGGGACGTACAGCGGCTACAGATTCATAAGTCACGGCGATATTGAACCGGGCAATTCAGACAAATTTGATCTCTCATCAATACGGGTCGGCGCAAAAACATTTTCTGATTCATTCCGCACTTTCTATTATCAGGCGGATTCTGGAAATAAAAAGTTCGCAATAGCGAACGGTATTTTAAGTGAGATAGCTGATACCGGCACGGCAAAAATCGCATCGATTCCTTTTACGCAAATTAATCTTTTCCCGTCCCATATCGGACCAAAATTTGCCGACGGAACGCTTGTAAAATCATATACACGCGATTCGGTATATAGAATCGAGGGTGGGAAAAAACGAAGCATCCCCACGGCGACGCTTTTTAATTCTTTGGGTTACGCGTGGGAAAATATTAAAACAGTATCGGATCGGGACCTTGCATTTTATTCTTCCGGAACCGCTATGCCGTTTCCGGATGGAACGCTCGTGAAGGGAAGCGGTTCGGAGGTATATCGTTTTGAGGGAGGCCTTGTGCGTCATATCACCGCCGCCTCTTTATTTTCTGCACTAAAACTTGATTGGAAAAAGATCGTAACGATCCCGAACGGGGACATGGAGAGTTATGGCCGCGGCAACCCATATCTTCTTGCGACGGGAACGCTTATCCGCGGGAGTGGCCCCCGTATTTATTTTGTCGAAGGGACAATGCGCCGGCCGATCAGCTCAGGAGTCCTTTTTGCGAAATTAAAATATAAATGGACCGCCGTTAAACAGATCGGGGATAGAGAGCTTGATTATTACGCGCTTGGCCCGTATGTTGTCTGGCCTACGGGAACTCTTCTTACAGCAAAAGAATCGGGGAAGGTGTGGTATATACATAACGGTTTTAAGCGGTGGATACAGTCTGCGGATGTATTCCGGACTCTGGGGCTGTCGTGGAAGAATGTTCAAGCCGTTGCTCAGGAAGAGATCGATGGCTATAAGGAAGCGCAAGCGGTAGCAAAAAAATCTGATATAAATATAAGACCTCAAGCGCTTGCAAGCGCAACTGTCCCTCCCGCCCCAAGCGGAACAACTGTGGTGCCGCAACCGACGGTTGCGAATGAGCCGACAATACGGATAGGTATTTATTCCCCCGGAGCCGGCGAGCAGGTAGGCATCAGCGTAAACTCGTCGTACACTATTGCGAGAAGCGGATTGCCGAGCGAGGATAAGCCGGCCGATACTACGGTATCGTTTACTCCGGGGAAAGACATGATCATCAGAATCGTGCCCAATGACGCAAACGGTATTATTACCCTTAATTCTTATACGGATCTTGCGTATAACGGCTCCAACGATAACCGTTTTCGCGGAAAAGTTGAGATCGCATATTCAAACGCATCTCAAAAATTTTGGGTGATAAACGAATTACCGCTCGAAGCATATATTAAGGGGGTCGCAGAGACAGTGAATGATGATCCGATCGAACACAATAAAACTTTTGCGATCGCCGCACGATCATATGCGCTGTATTACATTCAACAGGGCTCAAAGACCGCGGGAGAAATATTTCATTTGGGACGAACTCCCGGTGACCAGCTGTATAAGGGTTACAATTTTGAATTGCGCGCGAAAAATCCGGTGCAGGCTGCCATAGTAACGCGTGGTCTTGTGGCAACGTTCAACGGGAAGCCTATACTCGCCGCGTATTCATCGGGCGCTGCGGGACAGACAAAAAACGCCTGTACTGTGTGGGGTGGAAAATTTTGTGAAGCCCCATTCGCATATTTGGCGGGCGGCGTTGATGACCCCGCGGATACTCAGTATAAAACATCGTGCGGCGGATCGAATCATTGTATCGGGTTGGATGCCGCCGGCTCCCGGCGGATGGCAACGCTCGGCAATAGCGCTGAAACGATACTCAAAAAATATTATCCCGGGATTGTAGTTTCGCAACAGTATCAATGAACGGCTCTGCAGATATTGTTATTATCGTTCTGAATTGGAACGGCTGGCGCGACACAATATCTTGCCTGCGCTCACTTGCGGCAGTTACCACCCCCCGTTTCAATATTTTTGTCGTCGAGAACGGCTCAACCGATGAATCCAAAGAGCGGTTGGAGTCGTTCATTGCATCATATGCGTCGCATCCAATTGCGTTGTTACGTAACGAAAAAAATCTCGGCTTTGCCGGCGGCAATAATGTTGCGATACGGCGAGCAATGGATGAGGGCGCAGAATGGGTGGTATTACTCAACAACGATACCGTTGTTGCTGAAAATTTTCTTGAAATATTATACGCTGCCGCATGCGCACAAAAAAATGTTGCGTTCGCAAATCCGCTTATTTACAGCGGAGAACCGCCCTCTAAGAAAATATGGTTCGCCGGCGGGAAATTTTCGTCTTTAACCCTGAAGGGAACGCACGCACGGTACGGCGCAATTGATGCATCGGCCGGCGGTGAACGCAGTCCATATTCCGGAGATTATGCGACCGGGTGTTGTTTGTTGGCAAAGACAGAATTAATTCGTCGCATCGGATTTTTACCTGAAGAATATTTTTTATATTACGAGGATGCCGAATGGAGTTTGCGCGCCAAAAAAGCCGGCTATAGTTGCATTGTTGTTCCTCGTTCTGTTATTTGGCATAAAGGAGCGGCCTCAAGCGCCGAAGGCTCAGAAACATATATCAGGTATCATGTGCGGAACGGTCTGTTATTCGCTTTGCGTAACGGTTCAATTCTCCAAAAATGCGTTGTTGTATCTTTGAGCGTTGTAAGATTGGTGTGGCATGCAGCGAAATACGTATTTTTGCCGCAGCGTCGGCCGTGGGCAAAGGCAACGATTCGAGGTATTTGGGACGCGTGGCGTCATCGATACGGTAAAATATCGGTATAGGATTATGCGTATTGCGGTAGATGCACATTCTCTTGAGGGCAACCGGACGGGTGTCGGTCGATACCTGTCTAATTTGCTTTCAGAATGGGAGACGCGCGACGAGGATGAATTTATATTGTATTTTAAAGATCATATACCCGCGGATTTTCAGGAACGGAAAAATACAAAGGTCCGCGTTTTGCCTCGTCCATTCGGCAAGCGCAGTACATTTCTATTCATGCATGTTGCCATCCCCCAGGCCATAAAAGAAGACAATGTTGATCTTTTGTTTTGTCCCGAATATATAGCCCCTTTTGCGGTAAGCGTACCATTCGCGGTTACATTGCACGATATTGTATACGCCGCGCGTCCGGATCTGCATTATTGGCCGGGCGCGTTTGATCGGTTTTTTCTCGGATGGGTCTCAAGGCGGGCAGCGTATCGGGCTCGACGCATCTTCGTCCCATCACAGTTCACAAAAAATGAGATTATGCGCGTATGGAATATAGCAGAAAAGAAAATTATCGTGACGCCGGAGGCCGCAGAAAAAATATTTACTCAAGTTTCGGATTCGCGTGAGCGCGAAAACGTGTGCACGCGCTATGGCCTCACAAAGCCATATTTTCTTTTTGTCGGTTCGGCGTTTCCCCGACGATATGTTGCGGAGGCCCTTGAGGGGTTTGAACGCTTCCTTCGGAAAAACAACTCACATCAGTTTTTTATTGTCGGAGCCGACCGATATCCGGGACGAAAACTACACGCAATAGCGCAACGCATAAATAATATATATCCTGCCGCTGTTATTTTTGCCGATTACGTTGCTTCGTCAGATTTACCGCATGTATACGCCGGAGCAACCGCAACCATTTGGATGTCCGAGTATGAGGGTTTTGGGCTTCCTCCGCTTGAGTCTTTGTCTTGCGGAACGCCGGTTATTACGACCAAAACGGCATCATTGCCCGAAGTGGTGGGGGAATGCGCGCTATTTGTTGAAAATCCGCACGATCCTGAAATGATATGTTCCGCATTAGAGCAAATAATTCAAAATACCGTAGTAGCCAACGGTTTGCGGATATGTGCAGCAAAAACCGCGGCACGTTTTTCTTGGGAACGTTGTGCCGCACTTACCGGCACTGAATTTCATAAAATACTGCGGTCATGAGAACTTTTTCGTTGAAGCAACTTATTGCGGCCGTATGCGCGGAAGGATTGGCCGTTGCGGCCATCTATGCGGGGATACTGCCGCGAGAAAGTGTATTTGTTATCGAAGCGTTACTGCTAATGATCATATTTTTTTATGCTCCGAGCGATGCCGCCGCTTTATTTATTGCTTCCATACCATTTTTTCTTGCATTACCGCTTGGGGCGCATGCAGATAATTTTGCTTCATGGAGACCGCTGCTCATAGCATTATTGTTCGCATGGTTTATAAAAGAGAGGATCTATGCGAGCAATTGGCCCGTATTATTCCGGACATTATCTTCCCGTATTGCCCCGTATGAATGGTGCGCGCTGGGCGTCTTTGCGTTGGCAACACTCTCGTTGTTCGTGGCCGATAACCCCGCGTGGGGTTTGCGGAAAATAATTTTTTTGGGAAATATCATACCGTTATATATAGTTGTTCGTTCTGCGGCGCATAAAAAACCCGAACAGAAAAAGTTTATTCTTTCCGTCGGACTTGCCGGGATGGGCGCTGCGATCGTGTCGGCGATTCAATTTATTATTGTTCAGTTCTCATCTTTATACGATTTTTGGCAGCATTGGGCGCAGTGGGTAACGCCCCTGTTTTATGGAAATGCGCTCGCAAAGCTGCTTATGCAAAGCAATACATGGTTTTCTTACTACGCCGAAACGCCGCCAACGTTAAGGCTTTTTTCTGTATTTCCCGACTCTCATTCATTCGGCCTTTTCAATTTATTTGCGGCAAGCGTTGCGTTATTTGCATTTGGAATGGCCAAGACGCGCGTTGCGCGCATATGGCTATTTCTGGGCTGGTTGTCGGCTTCTTTTCTTATATATCTTTCGGGTACGCGCGGGCTTTGGATCAGTGCTCTTCCGATACTATCCGGCGTTCTTGCGATAGGCATTATGACGTCAGGCCGTCTTCGCGTGCTGCAGCGGGCAATGCTCTTATTTGCGCTTACGTATGCGGCGTTCGTCGCTTTTTTATATGTGACCCTAAATACCGTCGCACTATCCGTTGCGTTCGGGGCATGCAATCGGTCGGCATTTTTTTGTTCCCGTATCGTTGAAAGCGCGTTTATCTTTCCCGAAAACGCGTGGCTTATCGGTATTGCGCTTATATTCGCGGCGGTTGCGGTCGGCATAACATACGCGGTTACAATCAGGGTGCGCATTTTCGATGAGTTTTTGCCAAAGATGTTGTTAATTCCTCTTCTGATGTTCTTATTGTTGCTTCCGATATCCTCGGTTTTTGTTTCCCGCATGCACGGAGCAGGGATCCGCGATCAGGGAACAGCCCTTCTTTTACAGCGGGCAAGTTCCATTCTTGATCTTGAAGAAACTTCCAACAAGGCGCGCATGGATATTTGGCGCATTACCGCACAAGCAATTGCCAAACATCCATTACTCGGCGTTGGTGCGGGGAATTATGCGAAAGTTTTAGGAGAAGAACTTGACGCCTCGCGACGAGGCGCATCCGCACATAATTTATATCTTGATTTTGCTGCAGAAACGGGGATCTTCGGTGGCGCGTTGACGGCTGCATTTTTTGTTTTACTTATATATGCGGCATATCGCCTTTTTCACGATAAAAACGAGCACGTGATCAGAATTGCGGGAGCGATTTTTGGAATTTACTTTTTATGGCTTATGTTATATAATTTCTTCGATATTGTTCTCTTGAACGATAAGGTTTTGCTGCTTTTTGCGGCCGTACTCGGGATGTTCTCGAGTCTTTTTATTGCCGCAAAACGAGAGCGCCTTCCAGTATGACGCACACACAACCGCTGGTTTCAGTGAATGTCGTTACGTATAACGCACTGCATTGGCTTGAGCGCTGTTTTTCTTCTTTATTCAGCCAAACATATTCGAATATCGCGGTTACGGTCATAGATAACGCCTCAACAGACGGTACTCCCGAGGCGCTCCGGGTTTTTTTGAAAAATCACCCGGCCATGCGCGTTATTTCTTCAGGTTCCAATCTCGGATTTGCAAAAGGACACAACCGTGGCATCAAAGAAACAAACGGAGAGCTCGTATGCCTGCTTAATCAGGATATTGTGTTGGACGAAAATTTTGTGGCCGAATGCGTTCGGGTATACAACGCCGGTCCCACCAGACATTTGGGTGCAATTCAGGGAAAACTGTTTCGTTTAGGACCACAATTCGAAAAAACGCACGTTATTGATACAACCGGACTGGAAATGCTTTCAAACCGCCGGATCGTTAATCGGGGACAAGGAGAGATCGATGGCGGGGCGTATTCTTCTGAGGAAGAAATATTCGGAGCAGACGGCGCGCTTCCAATGTACGTACGCGAAGCGCTTGAAGATGTCCGTATTCCGACCAGAAATGGATGGGAATATTTCGACGAGGATTTTTTTATGTATAAGGAAGACGTTGACCTCGCGTGGCGATTGCGGCTCTTCGGATGGAATACTGTTTTTGTTCCCTCGGCGCGGGCTTGGCATGCACGTGGCGCAGGTGAGGCGGCGGCCCGTTCCGCCTTTCGAATAATCAGGGAACGGCGAAAGGTTCCCGGTTGGTCGAAATATTATTCGTGGAAAAATCAGCGGCTTATGCAGATAAAAAATGAAACTGTAAAACATTTTTTTGCCGATATCGTATCTATTTTATGGAAAGAAATCCGGTCATTGGGATATATTGTTATATTCGAACCAAAGAACCTGAAGGCCATTCCTGCTTTAGCCGCACAATTATCTTCCGCACTACGGAAACGCTCATATATCATGAAACATAAGCGCGCCAGCACCGCAGATATGAAGCGATGGTTCAAATAAATATTATGACCGAGCAATCCGAACAACTAAAACATAAAATAACGCCTCTTGAGACGGCGCGGGTGAAGCCGCGTTCGTTTAGAAAAATGGTGCTTATTTTTGTTGCAAGCTTTATTGCCGTTTTTATCCTCATAGTAGGCGTATTTGTATTTAAGGCAGGGACGACATTTAGCCTTGTTTCGCAGCGGGTTGATTCATTTCTTGGTATTACGACCCAGAAATTGCCTGTTGCGAATCCTCAGGAAAAGAACCGGCTTGATGTTCTGATCCTTGGTATACGGGGAGAAGGGGATCCCTACGGTGGTCGCTTAACGGATACCATGATCGTTGCGAGTATTAATACGGACACATACCAAACCGCGCTTATTTCTGTTCCGCGGGATACATACGTAACTCTTCCCGTTGTCGATATTCCCACAAAATTAAACGAGGCGTACGAAATAGGGGAGCAAAAGCAACCTAACGGGGGAGGTATTGTGCTTGCAAAACTTGCGATCGGAAAAGTTATAGGGGTAAATATCGATCACGCCATCGTTGTGGATTTTACGGCTTTCAAAGAGCTTATCGATCTTTTGGGCGGTATAGATGTCCGGGTCGCGAAACCGTTACGGGAAAATTTACAGTGGGGCGGTCAGGATTTTATAGTTGAGCCCGGCATTCATCATATGGATGGAGATACGGCGCTTTTGTATGCGCGCTCTCGGTTTACAACTTCCGATTTTGATCGAGCGCGTCGCCAACAGGAAATAATTTTTGCAGTTCGCGAAAAAGCGGTTTCGCTGGGATTTTTATCCAATCCCAAAAAACTTATTGGGGTTCTTGATATTGTGGGCAGAAACGTAAAGACCGACATAATGAGCAAGGATATTTCCCGTCTTTTTAGTATCGGTCAAAAGATAAAACCCCAGGAGACCACAACGCTTGTTATTGATACCGCGTCGGGGTTGTTCGTGTCCTCCCACAACGATATCGGGGCATACATTCTGATACCGACAAAAGGGTTTGCCGATTTTTCGGATATACATTCGCGAGTGCAAAATATTTTTGAGGAATAGAATGAAACTATCCGTTATCATAACGCATTATAAAACGCCGAATCTGTTGCGTTTGTGCCTCCGTTCTGTGCAAGAAACGTGCGCCGGCATTGATACTGAAATATTGATCGGTGATTCGGAGGCGCAAGACGAAACCGGAGAAATGCTTGCGGATGAATTTCCCGCCGTGCGACATCTCGCATTCGCCGACAATGTGGGGTATGCGCGCCTGGTTAACGCCGGCCTTCGTGAAAGCACCGGGGAATATATTTTAATATTAAATGCGGATATCGTGTTGGTGCGCAATGCACCGGCAACGCTTATTGATTTTCTTTCTGCCCATCCGCGCGCCGGCATGGCCGGGCCGAAGCTGTTCAACTTCAACGGTACGCATCAATATTCGTGCTTCCGTTTTTACCAACCCTTCACCGTCATTGCCCGAAGAACGATTTTGGGGAAAACGCGTCCGGGGATAGAGAGTATCAAAAAATTTTTAATGGTTGATGAACTTGCTGCCAGCGGCGCGCAATCTCTTCCCGTTGATTGGTTAATGGGTTCGGCGCTCTGTATTAAACGAAGCGCATACGATGCTGTGGGAGGACTCGATGAGGGATTTTTTATGTATTTTGAAGATGTTGACTGGTGTAGACGCTTTTGGGAAAATAATTACGCCGTTGTTTATGTGCCGTCCGCTACGGCGTATCATTATCATCAGAAAGCAAGTAATGCCGGACGTGGGATATTCGATATAGCATTGAACCGGCAAACAAGAATACACGCATCGAGTTCGTTCCGATATTTCCGAAAATATTGGAATAAGCCGGTACCGCCGGCGCGGCTTGAGACGCAGCATCCCTATGTTACCGAAAGTTAGAAATAACCTTGTTTATACTGTGTCTGCCGTATTGCTGCTCACGGGCGGTATTGGATTGGGTATGTATTTCGAACACGCAACGGGATACGTTGAAAACTATTATGCTTATTCGACGCGATCTCAAAACGGAACTCTCCTGCCGTTGGATACCAAGCGCATCGCTGATGCGTGGGTTATTTTGCAGCAAAATTTTCTCAATTCTGACCAGCTGAATCCGGAAAAAGCACTATTCGGAGCGATTCGCGGTATGGTATCGGCCTCCGGAGATCCTTACACAAGCTTTTTCGACCCCGATGAAGCAAAATTATTTTTGTCAGACACGGAGGGCTCGTTTGAGGGCATTGGGGCGGAGATCGGAATGAGAAAAAACATCATAACGGTTATTGCGCCGATCCATGGGACTCCTGCCGAGAGATCCGGCTTGCGGGCGGGGGACATGATATTACAGATCGATGAAATGAATACGGCAGATCTGACGGTTGACCAGGCGGTCGCGAACATACGCGGCCCGAAAGGAACGTCGGTAAAATTACTTATTGTCCGGGAGGACAACGAACCCTTTACGGTTGAAATTACGCGGGACCGCATCGATATTCCGGCCTTGAAGCTCAGTTACAAAGAAAATATTGCGCATATCGAGTTGTATAACTTTTCCCAAAAGGCGGGTCAGGAATTTAATGAGGCGGCTCAAGATATACTTTCGAAAAACCCCCGCGGAATTATTTTAGATGTACGAAACAATCCCGGAGGCTATCTTGATATGGCAATTGAAATAGCGGGGTGGTTCCTTGTCCGAGATACGCCGGTTGTCATTGAAGAAGACAGGGGCGGCAATAGGATTACGGATCGTTCGACGGGAACCGGTCAATTAAAAGATTATCCGCTTATTGTGCTTATTAATGAGGGTTCCGCATCCGCATCCGAAATACTCGCCGGAGCCTTAGCGGACACATTGCATATTCGTTTGGTGGGGGAGAAAAGTTACGGAAAAGGTTCGGTCCAAAGTTTAGAAACCCTTTCCGACGGTTCGGCGCTCAAAATTACGGTCGCTAAGTGGCTAACTCCCAGTGGTATATCAATTTCCGACGAAGGGATCCGTCCCGATATCGTTGTGGAACAAACGGCAGAGGATGAAGAAAAAGATCGCGATCCCCAGTTTGAAAAAGCAAAAGAACTGCTTTTACAATCCTTATAAAAAGACGTATGTCCGCCGCGTATATTAGAATATATGGGCGGGTGCAGGGGATCTTTTTCCGTTATAACGCAATCGCTGTGGCTAAGAGATTGGACATTCGGTGTATCGCTGAAAATTTGCAAGACGGAAGCGTGCGTATCGATGTTTCCGGCCCGCAGGAGCGTCTTGAGAAATTCGTGGCGTGGTGCAATGCCGGACCACCTCTTGCGAAGATAGAGCGGGTTGAGGTATCTTGGATTTCGGACTAATCCGTGTTACAACATACAAGCTATGAAAGTCGTATTACTAAAACATGTCCCGAAAATGGGGGAGCAGGGCGACGTAAAAAACGTGGCAGACGGTTACGCCCGCAATTTTCTTATTCCGAACGGATTTGCCGTTGTTGCAACGCAAAATGCAATTGCAGAAATAACAAAGCAGAAAGAAGCAAGAACAAAACAGTCCGAATTGAACCTCGAGAAAGCGCAAAAACTCGCCGAATCTTTGGCGGAATACGAAATAACTATACGCGCAAAAGCTCATGAAGGCGGCGCTCTTTACGCAGGCATTGCCGCAAAAACAATATCCGAGACGCTGGCAAAAGAGAATTTTGTGGTTGACCAGAAATATATAAAACTCCCGGAGGCGATACGGACAACCGGCGAACATGCGGTCTTGATCGCGCTTGATCACGGGCTTGAGGCGAATATAAAGCTTATTGTTGAGCCGCTTGCGTGAACAGCCGGTACCGAAAAATTAAAACATCCTCTCGCGCACGGAGAGGATGTTTATTTTTCCGTCTTATTTTTCTTCGACGCTTACGATATTGGTAAATTTGGAGCGTCCATCAAATCTTTTTTTGCGGACTGTTCTGAAACGCACCGTACCACCGGAAACCGCAAACAAGGTGTCGTCTTCTCCCCGGGCAACGTTTTTCCCGGGTAAAAATTTTGTGCCGCGTTGACGGATAAGGATAGCGCCGGGTCGGGCAAATTCACCCGCATACAGCTTAATACCGAGGCGTTTTGAAATAGAATCGCGGCCGAGTTTTGTTGAACCGCCTGCTTTTGTTTTTGACATACGTTCTTGAAAAGCTTAATCGAAAACCGTATGAAATAATATATAAATTGGAAGCTGCTGTCAAACTGTTTAATTGTACGACATAAAATATGACCCTTAATTTCTGGGACAATAAAGCACACTCTCCGTTCTGGTTGGCGCTTGCCGTGGGGCTTGGGGCAATGATATGTTTTTTGCTCGGTTTTATTGCCGGCTCTATACAAAAACTTCCGCCCATAACATACGGGACGGTTGCTCCCGAAGCCTTAAAAATAGGGGATAATTTGGCTTCTAATACCCCCCAAAATGGCCAAAAACAGCCCCAGGAAGGGTATGTTGCTTCGATAAGCGGGAAAAACTATTACCCCAAAGGCTGTCCTGCGGCACAACGCTTAAATCCAGAAAACATCATTTCGTTCGCAAGCACTCAGGAGGCCGAAGAAGCCGGTTATAAGCGTTCAAATTCTTGCCCCTAAGCGATTGATTTTTGTTAAAAATAACGTATAACAATAGAAAAACCGCCCATTTTGTGAAAGGGCAATGCCGTGGGGGTTCGTGCCCGTTGTGGGGAATATTGGAAGCAATTGGGTCGTTCAGAAACCACGACGGCGCCTCTTTGGGGCGTTGTACTCGTTGTATCGATCGAAGACCATCCTACGTTGGGGCATGCTGAATACGCGGTCCAAATAGGGCATCCGCACGGTCTTTCCGAGCAGGGCGCCGATGCGCTTTTGAATAGCCTGCGACGCACTATTACACCGAGCGACAGTCAATGGAAAAGATCTTTTGATCTTAAATTCGACCTTTCCAAATATACACTGATGGACGAATACGATGTCGTTGTTCGCTGGAGCCCTCCGAAGCCCTCAGTTTTCAAAAAATAATAAGAGATTATAAAAGCGGGGAATGAAATTTCCCCGTTATTTTATGCTATATCTTACGTCGCACAATATACCTTTTGCGACACAATATATACTATGCTGTTGTTGGGGGCTTCCCAAAAAGCCTATCTAGCATATACCGCAGTCCGCCACGCCGTTTTTCTGTAAGTATTTGGCGCGCCGTCATCGTTTGTTCTTGCTCGATAAGATACTGAATCGAGAGAAAAACAACCAAACTTATCAAAAGATATATAAGCGCTGTAAATTGTTGTTCGTAAAACAGGAAAAATTGGGTCAGAAAGATAGATACCAGTATTGCCCTATTGAACATCTCATAGGCACCAAGCCGGTGCCCCCAGGCAATAAGATTGATGCCCAGAATAACAAATATCCAAGTCAAAATAGACGAGAAAACCTGACCCCATTCATAGAACGCGTTCGTGTAGTGCAGGTTCGCTACGGCCCCAATAAAGTTCAGTGTCGAATAGACAACAAAAAACACTACCAAAAGATGCGCAAACCATCTGTTTTTAATAAGTGTCGCATAGAGCTCATAAAAAACGGTCCGAACCTTCGTAAGCGGGCTCGTTTTTTTTGGAATCTTCGGCACAATGCCCTCAAGCATCGTCCGGATGCCTGAAACTGCCGGATTATCCTGTTCGCTCAAATCAAGATACTGTAGTGCTTTATCCCGCTCCTGCGTGTCGAGGTCATACAACAATACTTCTTTGGCGACTTCAAGCGCATTGATCGCATATGCGCGCGGAGAAATATAAAAATGCTGTTCCAGAAGGCGTGTCAGTAAAAATATCGCCACAAGAATAACATATATAAACGCGATGGTTGGTTCAAAAAAATAATTATTATCGCTGGTAATGAACTTTCCAAGTTCGTCAATGAATGCACCGAAACCGATGCCGCCGAAAATAGCGGCCCAATGCCTCGATTCTTTATTTAAGAACATGAACAAAACAAAAAGCGCCAGCATCATGAAAAATCCGCCGAACAACATATGCGCGAAATGGATCTCACCGCCGCCTATCTGCGGATAGCCGGTAAGCTTCAGGAATCCTCTGATTATAAAAATAGAAGCGACCGCGGATACCCAAAAACGTTCAAGCAGATGGCCGGCTTCTATGTTTGGTACAATAAACGCAAAATTGTTATAGCCAAGTTTCAGCTGCATATGGACAATTATAGCCCTTTTTTACCGCATAAAAAAGAAACCGTACGCGTGGCGTACGGTTTTTTATTTTAAGTTTTTAGAGGATCGCGCCGAAGAACGAATGCTCCGTTTCGCGGGAGAGGTTCTGGCATTCCGTGCGGTTCGCGCACAGTGCTCCAGTAGGCGCCCCAGCCGTTGTCTGTCAGATCGGTCAGACCGAAACATGACGTGCAGATCTTCGGTCCGCGGTTTAGATCGCTGTTGAGACCGATATGTTCTGCGACAACATTGATCATGTGGTTGAGGTCCACGGCATATTGTCCGCGACGAGGACCCCGTTCAACAAGGCCGGGACTCGCTTTTTCGCCGAACGCATCCCGCAGTCCGGACACAAGTGAGTTGTCGGAATATCCGAAACAGCAGGCGCCGATACCGCCTCCTGACCAGAACAACAACTCGCTCGGATCTACCGCAATCGTTTTAACGGCGGCCTCAAGTGTCGTGAGAACGCCGTTTTCCCGGAAAAGATTCCGAAAGCCGAGATGGACCGCGACTGTCATGCCCGTCGGTTCGTGGAAAAGAATACCGATCGGGCAATCTGCATTCCAGAACGAGATTGCCGTTACGGCATCCAGCGTAATCCCCGCATCGGCGGGCTCGCATGTTCTCACGAGCGTCGGATCCGTTTCGTCGGGACACGTGCCGACAAGGGCATTTGCCCAGGCAACGCGCGTCGTGAATCCGGGTTTTGGTGAGAAACAACGCTCAGCGCCCAAACCGCGCAATACGGATTGCCGACGGGTTGTGGCACCGGGAGCCTTGGGATGAAAGTCGCCGTATCGGCGTCCCATCAGTAAAAATCGGACGCGCCCTCCGAACAACAAAACGTCCAAGTAAAGTCCTCCTTATTGAGCGGCATAAGCCACGTGTAGCAAGGAACGGTATTAATATTTTAAAATAAAAAACCAATTTTGTCAATAAACAGCCTCGCGTTCAAATTTTAGCGCGTGTCAGTCCCCTGCTCACCTGCATCGAATTTGAGCGCACATGAATTGATACAAAAACGTTTTCCGGTCGGAGCCGGACCGTCTTCGAACAGATGGCCCAGGTGACTTCCGCATGCGGCGCATAGTACTTCTGTTCGCTGCATACCGAGGCTATCATCGGAACGCAACTCAACCGTTCCCTCTTTGGCTGCACGATAATAACTCGGCCATCCGGACCCGGAATTAAATTTATGCTCCGACGAAAAAAGCGCGGCTCCGCATGCCGCACAATGATACATTCCCCTATCATGTTTGTCCCAATAGATGCCCGCAAATGCTCGTTCCGTGCCACCCTCCCGCAATATCCGATATTGCTCCGGGGTCAATTCTTTTTTCCATTCCTCCTCGGTTTTTTGTATTTTTTTCATCCCGTATCAGGCGTAGAATAAAAAATCTATCGTAGCTTCTTCCGTCTGAATCGCATGGAATATGGCGGCGACGGCTTCTCTGAGAGCCGCAATAAAAATAAATGAAATCTTGATCGTAATAGCTGTTATTTTCCGTAGCGGCTCCGACGTCAGACTTTCGGTGACAAAATTTTGCGCTTGCGAAGTCGCATCGGACAGCAATCGTTCCACTATGTTTTTTTCATCGAATGTAAGTATAATATCCGTTTCTGCATATGCTACCCCCGAAAAACGCACAAAAAAACTTACGGCAAGACATACCGAGAAAAGAAATACGAAAATGCGCGCGTATCGCATAGGCGTAATCGGTGGTTATTTAAAAGTTACGCTTAAATTATACCGCGTATACTATAGATACTCCAAGGGATTGATATGTCCGCCGATCGGCAAGGGCCCGTACCAGCGCTCGATAACCTCGAATGTATTTTCCGCATATACCGTAAAGTGCAGATGGGGCCCGGTCGAATATCCTGTTGAGCCCATATATCCTATTATTTGGCCTCGCTTTACCTGCGTGCTGCCCGAAACAGCAAATTTAGAAAGGTGTCCGTATAACGTGACAAGACCATTTTTATGATTTATCGCTATCCATTTACCATACGCGTACCGTCCGTCATTTCCTGTCGCGACTACCGTTCCATCGCTTGCCGCCAAAATGGGAGTTCCCAATCCGCTGGTCGGCGCAAGATCGATGCCGTTGTGAAATTGGTATCCGTCATTAATAAAACCGGTTTCGGATGTGGAGCCGTAATACTGGGTGATGCGAGCCTCATCTACCGGCCAGGCCAAAATTCCTTTCCCCTTCGGTAGCGCGTCGGGATCAATAGCATAGCGAAGTTTTGCTTCCAACCGAACTATTTCTTTTTGTATATCGTTACGTTGAGACTCCAGCTGTTTCACAGAACGCTGATACGTCGCTTCCTGTTGGCGTGTTGCGCGCAACAGCTCATTCTTTTCGCTTTTTTGATCTTCCGTGAGATCTTGCTGAAGCGTTAATTTATTTCGCAAAGCCAACAATTCTTCTTCTTCTTTTTTCGCTTCTTCCTTATCTTGTTCAAGCTGCTGCTCGAATTTTTTTGTTTCACTTAATCGCGCCTGCAGTTCGCTTTCAAGTTTTTGAACTCCATAAAAATTTTGGAACATCGAACTCAGGTTTTCGGCCTGAAGCGACACCTCAATAAGATTTGGCTCTCCGGTCTCGTATATGAGCTGTAACACAGAACCGATACGCGCTTTTTCAAGCTGTATGGATTGTTCAAGTTCCAATATCTGGGCCTCCACCTTCTGAATGGTAAGGCGCGTTTCTTCAACCTGGTTTTCCGTAATTGCTATTTCAAGCTCAAGCGCCTCTATTTGTTTGTTAAATTTATATATCTGATTTTGCAGAGAACGCTCTTTCCCTTGGGCCTCCTGGAGGTTTTTTTTGGCGTCCTCCATCTTTTGCTGAAGCGTTTTTATCTCCTGGTTCCGGGTTTCGATCTGCTGGCGCAGATCCTCAATAACACCGGCGTGCATGCTGCTAAATGGCGCCAAAAACAAAAAACCCGCGGCAAAGAGCGCTACAAGTTTATACGTTCGCGGTCTCATATATGTGTATGATACCAAAAAACGTCCGAAATGTAAGCTTTTTTTAAGATAAAGCCCCCAAAAACGTATGTTTCCGGGGGCCCATGGAGAGCTTTAGCAGCTCTTGTTTGTGCGGTTGTAGACAAGCAGCGGCGAAAGTGCCGCGTTGGCGAAGAGAACGATGACCAGAGCGATCACCGTGAAAAATTCGAGGCTCACTGCACTGCTCCTCAAAACAATGTACTGTCGATAGCTATATTATAAATTATAATATTATATTTGTCAATATAAGAAAACCCGGAGTTATTCCGGGCAATATGTTTTATTTATTTTTCCCCACAAATGATGGGCGCTCTCATCCCAGAGACGCGCACGTTCTGCAGAAATGGGTTGTGCCCTCGTTCGTGCAAATGCCACCATGGAATGGACATGCTCGATGGCAATGCTTTCCGTTGTTGCCGATACGTTAACGAATTTTTTTATATATTCAAGCCAGCCGCCGGGCCGCTCAATATATTCGGAATATTCCCTACAAAATAACTCGATATCTTCCTGTGCACTAAGTTCATATATTGCCGTGAGTAACGGATTGCGCGCAGGCAAGCGTTCCCGCATATCATCGACAATGCTCATGGAATATCCCCCCGCCCGTCTGCTATTTCGGCGCACGCCTTGCGAAGCTGCTCCGCAAGATACGGATTTGTTTTCTGCGCCATAGGCACAAAAACATCGCATGTTTCGCTGAGGTTCCGGCTTATCTTGTCTGCCGAACACGTACTGAGCGTCCTGACGTTATGCAGGCGATCCGCAAGCTTAATGATCCTGATGTCTTCATCCGCTGTGGCTATGCGCTTGAGATAGCGCAGTTTTTGTACAGCCGTTGGGTTGCGTTCTTTTGTGAGCAATTTCACCATCCGCGCCACGCGTGTTCCGAAGATAAGGGCGACATCCCTGTGGGACAGCATCCATGTATCTTCCACGACATCGTGCAGAAGCGCCGCAATTATCATATCGGCGTCATATATCTGCAACTCGTCGATAAGTATAAGCGCAACACTTTTTGGGTGGTCGAAGTAACGCTCTCCTCCGTCCCTGGTCTGCCCGCGATGGGCATATTTGGAAAGACGATACGCAAGATCTATAAGTTGGCGCTCGTGCAACGATACGCGTCGGCGCAAACGTCGCAAAAAAATCTCGCTGTCGCGGGGATCCTCCACCAAACACCTCCTCGTGGGTTCATCAAGGTGCTTTTGTGTCCCCACATTACCCTATTTACTCAATTTGTCAATTGCGTTTTTAATACGGGCAATAGTTTCTTTTTTGCCGAATATTCTTGCAAGCACCATGGGAGACTCCGATCTTTCACGACCGGATAAAGCAACCCGAAGGGGCCACAACACCACTCCTTTATCTTCCTTTTTTGCAGCATATTCGGACAATCTTATTTCTATAGTGTTTTCCCACGCGCCTTCGTCAATCGTCTGCAAAAATTCTTCAAGCTCAAAAAGACTTTGTTGTGCCTCGTGGATATCTTTCATTTTTCTCCAGCGCAAAAGCTCGGTATCATATTCCGCTAACGGAGAAAATGCCGCCTCGGCATACTCCTTCAATTCGGCCGGATTATTGAGATGTTCCCGTATCGACTGAACGGCACGCGCTGTATTTGATGCGCCCACAACAAAAAGACGCGGATTTAATTCGTGTAATATTTTTCCTGCCGTCTCCGCAAATACGTCTTCAGCTCCACGTAACCACCGCTTCTCTGTATGTATGCCATATTGTTGGTTCATCCAATTCAGCTTCTCAATATCGAATACGGCACCGCCTTTCTGCATCCGTTCAAGAGAAAAACTATCTGCGAGCTCGGTTAAATTAAAAATTTCCTTTTCCGTGCCCGGGTTCCATCCCAACAACGCAACGAAATTAATAAGAGCTTCGGGCAAATATCCTTTTTCCAAATAATCTTCGACCGCCACATCTCCCTGCCTCTTTGAAAGCTTAGAACGGTCAGAATTTAGCAATAAAGGAAGATGCGCCCACCTCGGAGCATCCCAACCCAGCGCAGCATATAACAAAACATGTTTTGGGGTCGATGAAAGCCATTCTTCGCCCCGTATGACGTCAGTTGTTCCCATGAGGTGGTCATCAACCACATTCGCCAAATGATATGTCGGGTACCCGTCGCTTTTTAGAAGAATATAGTCATCAAGCAACGTATTTTTAAACGAAACATCGCCACGGATAATATCGTTAAATGTTGTTTCCCCCTCGCCCGGCATTGCAAAGCGAATAACATAACGTTCGCCTGCTTCTATCCGGCTTTTTGCCTCACTTTGCGTCAAAGAACGGCATGTTTTATCGTACATAGGGGGCCGTTTTTCTGCTTCCTGTTTTTTTCGCATTTCCTCCAAACGCTTCTCGGTACAAAAACATGGATATGCGGCACTCTTTTGAACAAGCACATCAATATGTGTCCGATATATGCCAAGTCGTTTTGATTGAGTGTATGGACCGCAATCCCCTTTTTCAGTTATATGTCCGTTTTCCAAAAAGGGACCTTCATCGTGCGTAATTCCCATGCGTCGAAGTGTTTTAAGAATATGCTCGCTGCCATTTTGGACAAGCCGCGCTCTATCGGTATCTTCAATGCGAATATAAAAAACCCCGTTATTCTTTTTTGCAAATAAATAATTGTATAGGGCGGTACGGAAATTACCCACGTGCATTTTGCCCGTCGGCGATGGAGCAAAACGGACACGGACCGGTTTTTTGGAACCATTGTTCATGATGATGGCAAAAATTCTAATAATTCTTTTGCAATAACGGTTGCGGCATCCGGTTTTGCGAAGTCTTTTGCGGCGCGGGACATTTCTTCAAGTTTGAACGGATTTGCCATAAGCGTTTTTATGGCTTCTAAAAGCATATGCGGCTTCGCGTTCTCGCCAACCAGCATTATAGCGGCTCCCCGCTTTGTGTAAATTTCGGCGTTGCGAAGTTGGTGTCCGGCGGCGGCAGTCTCAAGCGGGATTAAAACGCCGGGCTTCCCAACATAGGCAAGTTCGAATATCGAACCCGCCCCGGCCCTGCTTACCACCAGATCGCTTACTGCGTATGCGTGCGCAAGTTCGTCTACGGCCAAAAACGGCACGGGATGATAGCGCCCCGCCAATTCCGGTGATGCGGCAAGTACCGCCTTTGCCTCAATAGCGACGTCGTCAAAATTCGCCGTTCCGCATTGGTGTATGACCTCCGCTATTTTCAACAACTCAAGCAGGCTGTTTACAACAAACGCATTTATTTCTTGTGAACCCTGACTTCCGCCCAAAATGAGGAATGTGGGACGCGATGTTATCTTGAAATGATCTCGCGCAATTTCCGAACTTCCGAAGGCAAGTTCGGTACGCACAGGATTTCCGGCAAAAAACGTCTTATTCTCCGGAAACACATCAGATTCGTACGGGAACGAAATAGCGATACGCTTTGCAAAGAATGAACTTATGCGGTTCGCCAAACCCGGCACCGCATCGGATTCATGTATGAGAACGGGGATGCGGAACATCCAGGCCGCAACGGTTGAACTGAATCCTCCGAAACCGCCTTTACTGAACACGGCATCCGGCATTATTTTCCATATATGCCAGACGGCAAAAATAAGCGATGCGAGCATTTTGAACAACTCCATCAACAATGCGGGAGTCGCATAACGCGGAACTTTCCCTGCGGGTATCTCAACGATATCTATATCTGCGGCCCTCAATTCTTCAAGTCCGGCGCCGGCGGGTCCCAGAAAGAAAAAATCCGCGTGTTTTTCCTGCTGAGCAAGCAGTTTTTTTATTTCTGATACGACCGCGACAAGAGGAAATATGTGGCCGCCGGTGCCGCCGCCGGTTATCAGTATTCTCGGGTTGTTCTGTTTTTCCCGCCTCATGCCTCCTCGTTAATTCTGGATATACCGATAAGCGCACCCACAGACGCCAACGTAACCGCCAAAGACGATGAGCCGTAACTTACGAACGGTAAAGGAATCCCCAAAAGTGGCGCCAATGCCAGGTTTCCGGCCATGTTTAAAAGCGCCTGAGTGATTATCCAAAACGTCAGGCCGAACGCAAACAAAGAAAGAAAATCGCTTGGCGCGCGCGCCGATATGCGAAACCCGCGCCACGCAAATACCACAAATAGCGATATGAACACAAGCGAACCAATGAACCCGACTTCCTCGGCAAGCACCGCAAATATCGAATCGCCGACCGGTTCCGGCAAATAAAGGAACTTCTGGCGCGAGAAACCGAACCCCCGTCCCACTATGCCGCCCGAACCGATAGCAAGTGTCGCCTGATTTATCTGGTACGTATTCCCCAGCGGGTCGTGTTCCGGGTTTAAAAATGCGGTAAAGCGATTCAAGCGATATGGAGCTATTGCGATCAGCAGCGTAACGGCAACCAACCCCAAACCGATCATACCCAATACGTGAATAAGTTTTCCGCCGGCCGCAAAGAACATGGCCAGCGCGGTAAATAAAATAATTCCCAACGTTGAAATATCCGGTTGAAGAATAAGCAACAGTCCGGCCGGCACTAAAATACCTATGAACGGGACAACTCCTGTTTCAAGCGAATCAAGATCGTCCCGGCGTTTCGATAACCACAACGCCAAATATAAGACAAAAGCGAATTTTGCAAATTCGCTCGGCTGCAAGGTTATGGGACCAAGCGCTATCCAGCGCTGTGCGCCACCCGCCCCGAAACCGATGCCCGGAATAAAAACGAGTATCATGAGAAAGATAACGGCCCCGATAATGGGAAACGCAAGACGATGCCACCATTTTTCGGAAAGCACGGATGCGACCACCGCACATAGAATGCCGGCAGTCAAACCAAGTAATAACTGACGGGAAATATAGTAAAACGGCTGCTCAAATTCAGCAGCGCCTTGGACCACCGAAGCGCTTGTCAATACAAGCAGTCCTCCGCCCAAAAGAGCTATGATGACGAACGTTAACATTTTGTCTCCGTGGAAAAGAGACATGAAGCATTATTGCCCGGCGGCCTTTTTGAATTGCTCGCCTCTGTCAAATTCGTGCTTAAAAAGATTAAACGATGCTGCGCCCGGCGAAAGTAGGATAATATCACCCGGTTCCGCAAATCTTCTGGCTTCCGCAACCGCATCATTCATAGACGAAAATCCCGAAGAAACGTCCTTAAAATTTATTTCGGAAAATCGCCGCAGAATGTGAAGGGAAGCAGAGCCCTCAAGCAATACCGCGTGTTTTGCCCGGTACGCGATCTCGTCAGCGAGCGTACCATACGTAAGATTTTTATTTTCGCCGCCCGCAATCAGCACAACGTATTTTTCCGGAAATGCCCTGAGGGCCGCAATAACCGCCTCCGGCGTTGTTGCGGCGGTATCGTTCACATAACGAACCCCTCCGTATGTTCCGGCTGGCTCAAGCCGTCCCTCAAGCGGCTTGAACGAACAAAGCGCCGAACGCAGCATTTCGATATCTATATTTTTTATAGACGATGCTGGATGTGAAATAATGGCATCCAATATCGCAACAGCCGCAATGACGTTGTGAATATTGTGTTCACCACTCAAAGAAATATCGGCACTGTCCATTATCGGTACATGTCCCCAATGCTGCGAAAATAATTTTCCTTCGTATTCGTACGTTGCGTTATTTTTTACTGCCGGCATCGTTTCTGTATAGAAAAACCTCACTGCTCCGTGCGCTTCGCGCGTTATCCCTCGGACATATTCATCGTCCCAATTCGCCACGAATATATCCTGTTGTTTTTGGTCACGGAAAATGCGCTTTTTTGCCTCCCCATATTCGTTCATGGTCGCATACCGGTTCATATGGTCGGGCATCAGGTTAAGAAAAGCGCCCACATGCGGGCTCCATGCCGCATCCCCCAGATCTTCAAGTTGCCACGAAGACAGCTCGAGCACCGTAACCGAATCGGTTCCCATCTCTGCTATCGTATCGAGTACCGAACGGCGAATATTGCCGGCCAAAATCACCGGCGCGCGTGCCGTTTTAAGGACATGCGCAACCAAGGATGCAGTTGTAGATTTCCCTTTTGTCCCGGTAATGCCCACAGTAAATCCTTCGATGCGTTCAACAAATAATGCAAGGTCGGATAAAATACGGGCGCCGCTGGCGCGAGCCACGTCAAGCCAAGGAGACTCGGGAGGAACGCCGGGATTTTTTATGATAATATCCGCATTTTCAAAATCGGCTTTCTCATGCCGCCCAAGCACAAAGCGAACCGGCAGACCCTCAAGTTCTTTAAGCGCGGGGGCAAGCGCCTGTTCATCACGCATATCCGTTGCGCACACATCAGCGCCCTGACCCACAAGAAATTTTATGGCGCCGATACCGCCGCCATGAAGTCCTATTCCCATTACCGTTATTTTTTTTCCACGCACATCGGTGTGTTGCTTCATATATCCCACATAGACGGAACATCCCCCACACACGAGGGATGTTTTTAAAATAATTGCGCGGCCTTAGTGTTTCCGCCGCAGAACCTGACCCGCATATATCGGTTGCGTTCCCTTAGGCGTTACGGCAACTTTTCCGTTCACAACAACATACTCAATGCCCATTGCGAAACGGAAAGGGTTCTTGAATAACGCCCGCCCGGCAATCTTTTGCGGGTCAAACACAACAATATCGGCCGGCATCCCCGTATCAATACGCCCTCTGTCCAAAAGCCCGATGTGTTGCGCCGGTCCCCACGTCATTTTGTTAATAAGTTTTTCCCACGACATATTCCATTTCCGCGTACCCACGGCAAGCGCGCGCGGAAAAGCACCGAATGAACGCGGATGCGGAAGCTCAACCCCGTTTTTCCAGGATTCATCGTATCCCCCGCCGGACGTTGCAATGAACGAAGCCTCGTGCATGAACGCAAATTGCAGGTTCGCTTTTGAAATATCGGGAATAAATACGCTTACACGCCCCTCATTTGCGGTCATTAAATTGCATATCGCTTCGGCATTGGAAACTCCCTGGTTTGTGGCAATATCGCTGATGCGCTTACCCAAAAATGTCTTATCGCGGTGCGCAATGCCTACGGTTATATTTCCCAACACATCGCGATACTGGCCGTTCTCGATCTCTTTGGCGATCTTTTGGTGCTCCTCCGGGCTCTTGAGACGGTCAAGCATTGCCCGGCGGCCGCCTTCCTGCGCCCAATGCGGGAACAGCAGATATAAGACCACAAGAGAACGCAGATACGGATACACATCAAAATGAATAAGCAGCCCATCTTTTATTGCCGCGTCGATGAGCGCCAGCGCCTGTGAGTTGAGGTTCCAGGAAGCAGGACCGCTTATCTTGAAGTGCGCGATCTCTGCGCGAACCCCCGTTTCTTTTACTAAACCGATTATTTCATTGATGCTATCCAAAATCTTTTCTCCTTCGTTGCGCAAATGCGCGCTGAACAAACCGTTATGTTCTGCCACAAGCTTCACAAGCGGTGTGAGTTCCCGGCTTCCCGCCGGACGCCCGTGCAAATATGCCGGCGCAAACGAAAGTCCGAATGCGCCTTCGGCAAACGCATCGGAAAGAAGGCGGCTCATTTTCTTGATCTGCTCATCACTCGCTTCTTCCATGGAATGGTCAAGAAAACCTCGCCGCAATGTTGCATGCCCCACAAGACTTGCGACATTAACACCCAACTTCATTGCAGAGAGCGCCGCAAGAAATTCTCCAAAACGTTCCCAGTTAATGTTAAGACCTCGTATATCACCCCATTTTTGCATTGACGTAATGAGGTTGCCGTGAATGAGCGGCGCCAACGACGAGCCGCAGTTTCCAATGAGCGCGGTCGTAATGCCCTGGCGCAATAAACTTTCCGATTGTGGGGTTTTGAGTATCGTGAGATATGAATCCGAGTGGTTAAGAATATCCACAAAACCCGGAGCGATATATTTTCCCTCAGCGTCAATTATCGTGCCGGCCTGGATATCCGCATATGTTCCGATGCCTTCTATTTTTCCGCGAGAAACGGCAATATCCGCCTTTTTGGGCGGAGCTCCTGTGCCGTCAAATACGGTTCCGTTTTTAATAAGTATGTCCATCTATGAGATAGACGCGAGGCGGGCTTGAACTTTTCTGCCCATGAATTTCTCTGCCTGAGCGACAAATCCCTCGGGCATGTCGCTAACAAAGAATTTCCGGTTACGTTTTTTCCCTGCCGAGGATCCCAAAAAACGCTTTATATAGTGGGCTGTTTTTTCAGCAGGATTAACTATCCTCACGTTCTTTCCCATCATATCACGAACCAGGGGGGCTATAAACGGATAATGCGTGCATCCCAAAATAACCGTATCCACCCTCTTTTTTTTCAGAGGCGCCAAATATTCCCGTAAAATTGAACGCGTTTCCGCTTTTTTCTCCCAGCCGGCCTCAATGAGCGGAACAAGCAACGGAGCGGGTACGGATACAACAATATATCCTTTCAGGAGGCGTTCATATATTTTGGAATGAACGGTTGTCGGTGTAGCAAGCACGCCGATACGCTTTGTGCGCGTTACCGCTTTTGCGGCCTCAACGGCAGGCTCGATGACATTGAAAACCGGCGTTTTGACAAAAATACGGGAAATTTTTTTATCCGCATTCTTTGTTTTGAGAATAGCGGCGGAAGCGGTATTACACGCGATTACCGGAACGGTGGCGCCGTGGCGCTTCAGGAATTTTGAATTCTGCAGCGCATAGTTCACCACGGTTCCCGGTGTTTTTGTTCCGTAAGGCAGGCGTGCCGTATCGCCAAAATATACATATGAGACCCCCGGAATACTGCGCTCAATTTCACGCGCCACCGTGAGGCCGCCGATGCCGGAATCAAAAATTCCCAAAATGATATTCTTTTTAGACATGCGAAAGAAGTGATCTTTTATATTTTGCTTTGGATTTTTTCGCATCCTATCCGCTCAAACGCATGATAACGCCGAGAATGGCGGCGATCGATGATATGACCCAAAAACGCATCGTTACTTTATATGAGGGCCATCCTTTTGCCTCGAAATGGTGATGCAGGGGCGCCACCAGAAAAACTTTTTTGCCGTGCCGCAAGCGCTTAGACGTGAGCTGAATAATGACCGATGCGGATTCCAGAACAAGAAGAATAGCGATGATCGGGAGCACAAAAACAGAATTTGTAAGGAACGCAAATACGGTCACGACCGTCGTGAGGCCGAGTATTCCGGTTTCTCCCATATAAAAACGCGCTGGCGGAATATTGAACCATAAAAATGCGAGCAATGAACCCATAATAACGCCCGCCATCGCCGCGAGGTCTATTTGGTTATTGAAGAACGCAATAATGCCGAAGGCGCCGAAGATCGTAGCGAATACACCGCCCGCCAAACCATCAAGGCCGTCCACAACGCCGCCACTGAATACCCCGAGCATAGTTATTACAAAAAGCGGAATGTACAGTAAACCGATCTCAAAATCGCCGACAAATGGAACGTGTATGGCGTGCTGATCAAGACGGAAATAAAACCACCAGGCACCGATAAGGCCGATAAGAGCTACTGTTGCCATGCGGCGCGAAAAACGCAGGCCGCCCGCCGCATACCCACCGCGTCTATATATCTGCAAAACGTCGTCAACCAAACCAACCAAACTTGCCGCGACCATTGTCGCCAACGGCAGCCATGTCTGGTTGCGGCTCAAGAAATTAAGTTTCTGCAGGAGCGGATGTCCGCTTACCTGCGCTAAAATAAAAAAAACGAGCGCCACCACAAGCGTCGTTATCCAAACGAGCAACCCTCCCATGCGCGGCGTTCCTATTTCTTTTTCCGCGTGCAATTTTGCGAATATCGGCGTCCCATATCCATCCACCGCCTTCTGACGCACTTCTTTGCGCCACATTTTATACTTATATAAATAGTGTGTCAGCAACGGCGTCCACACCATTGCGGCAATAAACGCACAGGCGCTCAAAAAAAGCACTTTTATGATACTGAGACCAAGGTCGGGAGGAAGCGTAAGCGCCATATACTTACCAATGATACGCCTTCACGAGCCAGTTCAAAACCGTTCGCATATCCCCAAAACGGTCTTGAGAACCCAGCACAACGGCGAATACAACGGGCGCTGAATCTTTCCGTTCAATGAGGGCGCTTTCGGGCGGCTGCCAGGCGATTATAAGCGACTGACCGGCCTCATCCGTGAACCCCGTTTTCCCGCCGATGACGCCGGGATAAGAACCGAGAAGCCAGTTCGACGTTAAAAACCTATGGAATATCTTTTCGTCGCGGGAACGCGCCTCATGAACGGCTTCGGAAAGTACCTGGCGCAGAGGTTCTATTTCATAGACTCTCCTGAATATTTCCACGACACTTTTTGCGGAAGAATATTGTCCTTCTTCATCGAGCCCAGAAGGGTTTTTGAACGCCGTATCCGAAATACCAAACGTATGCGTTTCTTCGTTCATGAGGGATACAAACATATCCCGTCCGACGGCCTGCGCTAACGCCTCTGCAGCGTCGTTGCTTGAAGGCAAAAGGAGCGCAGCAAGTGTGTCATAGAATGATAACGATTCTCCGGCGACCAGATCTCCCGCTTTCCCTTCGGTGGCGACTGCCTCCCTGCTGATAACTATGTCGGAAGCGGGCGGAATGCGCCGCGACGCAACATATGCGGTCATTAATTTTGTGAGGCTCGCAATTGAACGCTGCGCCGTTTCGTTTTTTGCGAGCAAAACGGTTTGGGTCTGCGCGTCCACGACATAGACGCTCTGTGCCGATAATTCCGGCGGCAATACGGACCAATCACGCTCCGGCAGTGTTTTGGCGGGAGGAGCCAAGAATGAAACAAGCGTCGGTTGCGATACGTCAACATCCGAAAGCTCTACCGCACTGCCCCCTCCCCGCTCAAACGCGTTATTTGAAATACCGGTAACTATCGTAGATGAAGCCGATGAAAGCTTCGAAACTACACTTCCTCCAAGACGCGAAAAATCCGTATACACACCCAACATAATAAGCACAACGATAACGAGAAGCGCGAGGGTTCGCATAAAAGAAAATCGTATATTCATATGTTCATTCTTTTTTGCGGATATTTATGCCGAGCTCCTGAAGCTGCTCCGGAGCAACCGATGCGGGCGCGTCCATCATGAGATCGCGGCCATCGCCCGTTTTGGGAAACGCAATAACTTCACGGATATTGGGTTCGCCGGCAAGTATCATAACGAGACGGTCCAAACCCCACGCGATACCGCCATGCGGGGGCGCGCCAAAACTGAGCGCCTCAAGCATATGTCCAAAATTCGAACGAATGCGTGTATCCTCAAAGCCCATTATTTTAAATACGGCCTCGAGAGCTTCCGGCCGATGATTCCGGATACTGCCTCCGCCGATCTCCCATCCGTTCAGTGCAATATCGTATTGAGTCGTTAAGATCTCACCGACATTTTTCTGAGCAAGAAGATCATCCATATATTCTGTTTTTGGAGCCGAAAACGGATTATGCGTGAATGTCCAACCTCCCGCTTCCGTACGTTCAAAGAACGGAAAATCGATAACCCAGCAGAATGACAGTGCGTCGGGGTCATTCTTATCTTTTCGCATATCGGGCCGGTCGGTTCCGTATTTCTCCATAGCCTCCGCATATGTGATACGCGGGAACGGTTTCTCCTGGATCTTTTTGTGCGGCGCAACAGTTTCAACAAGCCGAATAAGCATACGTTCGTTCAGCTCCATAACATCTTCCCGCTCCACAAAACTCATCTCAAGGTCCATTTGTGTAAATTCCGGCTGTCTATCGCCGCGGGTATCCTCATCACGAAAACATCGCGCTATCTGGAAATACCGCTCAAGCCCTCCAACCATAAGCAGTTGCTTATATTGCTGCGGAGACTGCGGCAGAGCGTAAAACGTTCCTTTATGCAGACGCGACGGCACGAGATAATCGCGCGCACCTTCCGGTGTTGATTTTGTAAGTATGGGAGTTTCTATCTCAAAAAAACCGTTCGTATCGAGAAAATCGCGTATTTGCTTAATGAGCCGATGGCGCAGCGAAAGATTGGCGAAGCGCTTAGCGCGGCGAAGATCAAGATATCTGTATTTCATGATGAGATCTTCTCCCACCTCTTTCATTTTTTCCTCATCAGAAATATCGAACGGCGGCGTCTGCGCTTCCGCGAGTATTTCAAGCCGCTCTCCGAATAATTCCACGTCTCCGGTCGCCAATTCCTTGTTTTGAGCGTTCGCCGGACGTTCATTCACCGCTCCCTCTATCGCAATAACCCATTCTGAACGAAGACGTTTGGCCTGCTCATATGTTTCATTATCCCCGCTTTTGTTGGGCGCAAAAACAACCTGCAAAACGCCGCTGCGATCGCGGATATCAATAAAAATTATCTTGCCGTGATCGCGCCGCACATGCACCCATCCGGCAACACGGACTTTTTTGTTTTTATATTCAGAAATGCGTCCAATAGGAGTGCGTTCCATAGAAGTATGAAAATCCCTATAAGTTATAACATTAACTTTTAGTTTTGGCATCATCCATAACAAGCTCAAGGATATGTTCTATGAGCTTCGGGAACGGCATGCCCCAGGCATTTGCCTGTTTCGGCAGCAACGATTGCTCCGTGAGGCCGGGCAACGTATTGAGTTCAAGCACATACGGCATTCCGTCTTTTAGTATCATGTCTATGCGCGAATAATGTCTGGCGCCCACTGCGCGATGCGCGGTAAGGGCTACGGTTTTCACGAGCTCAGAAAGAGTTTCGTCCAGTGGCGCGGGAGTGATTTCCGATGTCTCTCCGGAATATTTTGCTGTATAGTCAAAAAAATCATGCGCTGAGGTGGGTATTATCTGCGTCAACGGCAACGCAACGGGCGCGCGTGACGGAAACTGCTCCAACACACCGCAGGTGACCTCAATCCCTCTCACGCGCTCCTCAACGAGCGCGTTATCGCAAAATTTCCATGCTGTATTTAACGCATCCGGTATCTGTTCCGCCGATGTGGCGATGGTGACACCAACTGACGAGCCCGCACGCGCAGGCTTCACAACCCAAGAGTCTCCCGGAACCGTTTCAATTATATTTTTTCTGTCGGCGCGGGAAAGACGGTTTTTCCTGTTGATGTTCATGCCGCGCGGCACAACAAGGCCGTGCGAAGAAAATACGTCGCGGCTTAGTGTCTTATCGAATGAAACAGCACTCGCATCCACGCCGGAACCGCTATACGGAACATGAAATCGCTCAAGAACCGCCTGCAGGCGTCCGTCTTCTCCCCACTCACCGTGTGTGGCAAGAAGCGCCGCGCTCACCCCGTTCAGGGCGTTTTCGGGGCCAACGGCGCGCCCATCAACTGTCCAGGCTCCCTCCCTTGTCACAACAATAGGCCGTACGTTCAGGTTAAAAAACGCAAGCGCCTCAACGACCTTTGCGCCCGATTGCAGCGATATCTCGTGCTCGGACGAAGGTCCGCCCATAATAACTGCGATATCTTCCATATACCATCCATTGTTCCATAAAAAAGAAGCGGCCGAAAGCCGCCTCCCGCATATATCGACGGATTAAAATCTTACGCCGTCTTTGCAAGAAGATTATTGCGGACAAGAAGAGATTCTTCCCTCAAAAATTTCGGAAAATTTGGCATACGCTCCACAAAAAACGCGAATCGTTCCTCGTCATTGCCTTTTTCTTCCCGGAACAGCTCCGCAAACCGTTTCGCGTCCTCGGGAGACAGTTCTTTATACGCTCGGTCGACAGCTCGCAAAAACGCCATCGTGCGAATGCTCGATGAAAGCTGTTCACGCTCCCGCATCGGCAAGCTGTTCAATTGTGCAAACGTTTTATGGTTCATGATTATCTGCTACTCTTTCCTTTTTGCGTTTCAAATACACGCTTCAACTGATCCGGATAATTCTTAATGATATCCTGATCCTGAACATCGAGGGTGAACTTCACTACTTTTTCAACGGCAAGCAGCACGAGCCACATAAAAGAAAGCCCCAGCACAATAGCGGCGTTCCCTTTACTGAACTTTGCATTCAAATGTACTTTCGACGCCAGGCCTTTTGCCGCCCGAAACGGCGATGATGCCCAATACGCAAGTGCCTGGTCATTTTTCTCCAGCCATGCGCCGGCATTTCCGTAATCTTCGCGGAGTTTTTTATATTCCGGTCCCTGCAACATCTGTTCTGCGGCAACGGTAAGGCTCCGGATACCGCTTTCGAGCTCCTTTCCGGTAGGCGCCTCAACGCTTTCGGGTACCGGTTTCTCCGCGCGCTCTTTTAGTATCGCGTGATATGCCGCCTGCACTTTCATGAACCCTTCTACGTTACCGACACCCTGATTTGAATCGGGATGATACATTTTTGCCATACGGCGATATGCATCACGCAATTCTTCTTCCGTTGCCTCCGGAGTAATTCCCAAAAGCTCATAGGGATCTGTTTTGCCGGCACGCACCGGGTCATATGGTTCAAGAGCCGTATCTTTATTTTCAGGATATACAAAACCCGAATGCAAGAATTCATCGACGCGTTCCGGTTCCGTCCCCGGCTGCAAAGAAAAATACGACGCCGCTTCCATGGTAAGCGCGTTGCGGGCATTGGGATCTTCAACACGCGAGAGAACATTCTGCGCATTAACGGCATCTCCTGCGCCCACCCGTTCCCACAAAATCGCCTCAAGAGCATCCCGGCGCTCATCTGCATCCGCAAGCATCGCCGCCTTTTCAAGCATATTTTCAAACGCACGCTGTTTTGCTTCCCGCTCCCGCGCCTCCTTATATTCACCGCGCTGCTCCGGGGTCAGCTCAGCCAGTTGTTTTATTGAAAGACCCCGCTGCATCTGCGCGGCTTCGTACTCTTTTCCCGCCTGTTCCGCGGCATCGCGGTCTTCCTGGGTCCCGGACGCATCGGCTTGCGCAGTCAATTCCTCTACGCGCATTTTTGCATCAACCTCCCGGGGAGATTCGGTTTTTTCGATAATACCCCGTAAGTTTTCGTCTCCAAGTTCGCCCGCATATAACGCAATGCCGGCGTTTTGTGCTTCAGAAATAAGCTGATCGCGCTGCTCCTCGTTAATGGTGCCGGCCTCAAAACGGCTTGCCGCATCGGCAAACGCCCGCTGTATTATGCCTTCAGCATACGGATGGAATTGCGGTGAAATAACAAATGGCGCATCCTCAGTCTCTTGCCGCACTTCCGGTCCCTGAGCACGTTCAATTTCCGGAGACTCCGCGGGAGCGTCTCTTTCAGCCGTCTCATCTGGTGAGCGGACTTCCGCATCTTTCTTTTTTTGTTCATCCCGCGTTCTGGACGGGACAAAACGTTCTCGTTCCATAGCCAAATTATACAATAATTTTATAGATTAGTCAATCCACGTCGCCGCGGCACACCCATTAACGGTTTGCTTCACCAGGAACGAATGTTGCCGGGCCGCTGGGCGATGCAAGACGCGAACGCTCAAGAATTTCCTTTTCAATTTCCGCCTTTGGTCGCGCATATTTTCGCCGCGCAAGATCTTTTAACACGGCGATAGTCGCGGGATTTGTGGGTCCCGGAGGGAACAACTCGGTATTGAACGGAAGCATGTTGCGCCCGTGTATAAGCAGTTTTATATAATTGCTGAAATTATCCACATTCACAAGATCCATTTCTGAAAATACGGGCGCGAATTGCTTCACCAGATATTCAGCATCTTTTGCTCCTACACGGAATGAAATAAGTGAACCCACATTGCCGAAAACCGCCTCGCGTATCTGTTCGGTAAGCTGTGAGATGAACTGATGCGCAATAATAAGATTCAATTTATATTTGCGTGCTTCGGAAAGAATAACGGAAATGGAATCCGTTGTGAAATTCTGAAATTCATCGACATACAGGAAAAAGTCGCGACGGTATTCTTCCGGCATATTTGCGCGCGACAGTGCCGCCATCTGCATTTTTGCGACAAGCACAAGGCCGACCAGCGATGAATTCACTTCTCCCATCCTCCCTTTTGAAAGATTCGCGATAAAGATCTTCCCGTTATCCATTATGTCGCGGATATCAAAACCGGAATGCGCCTGCCCGATGATATTGCGGAGCATTTCATTCTCAACGAACCGGCCGACTTTTGAAATAAGGTATCCGAGCATTTCCGATTTATGAAAATCGCTCGTTTTTGCCATTTCTTTTTCCCAAAATGCGCGCACCATAGGGTCCTGCACTTTTGCCGCCTTAATGCGGGCAAATGCATCGTCCGTAAATATGCGGGGTATTTCGACGATCGTTCCGGGATCCGCCTCATCCGCCATAAGCGTAAGCATGGCGTTGCGCATGTTGTGCTCGAACATAGGCCCAATGACCTCGGGCGGGAATAATTTTTCGAATATCCGTATCATTTCCTGGACGGCAAAATCTTTCTGCTCGGGTGTTTTCCACTCGAGCATGTTGAGACCTACCGGATATTCGGTATCGGATGGATCAAAATAAATAACATCATCCATTCGCTCCTGCGGCACCACCGATAATACCGCCTCAGCCAGATCTCCGTGCGGATCAATAACCCCGACCCCCTGCCCGGCAAGAATATCCTGCTTTATCATTTCATGAAGCAGGGTTGTTTTACCGGTACCCGTCTGTCCGACCACATACAAATGACGACGCCTATCTTCGGGGGCCATACGAACGAGCGTTTCGGTCCCACGGTACATATTGCGGCCCAAAATAATACCGTCACGCGGAAGGTCCGCGGGCGGAGGCGCCGGTTTCGCCTTTAAAAACTGAACTTTCGGGGTTTCCAGAGGAACATTGGGGAAATGGAACAACCCGGTTATCTCCTCGGCATTCAATGCGATACTCTCTTCATTCCTGAATATACGGAACGCGTAACGGAACATCAGGTTTTTCAGCGCGCTTCCCCGTTTCCTCATGATACGGAATGAATTCAAATTCGGGTCGGCAAACTGCGAAAATGCGCTTTCCATATGCGTAAGTATCTCTTCTGCTTCCGGCTCGCTGGGAGCCGAGGCGATAAGGCGTATATTCGTATCAAAAAATAATTTTGAGCTCTTTCCCTCGATCGCTTTTATTATTTCCTGCTGTAGCGGCGTTATGGGATGCTGTCCTTGCGCAAAAAACGGCATGTTGGGATCGGCCATGGCACGCTGTTGTTGTTGCGCGGCAAGCTGCGCCTGCTTTTTTCTATCGCCTTCTCCGGATAACACCTTCATGGATTCCCGAAGCAACATCTCCGCATTCACACTCACTTCGCTTCGCGAACGCTTAAAATCGTGACCCGTTCGCTGCATTTGCTTTGCGACTTTCAGTGAAAATTTGCGCCGGCGCATGCTGTTCTCCGGTTTCACGATTATCTGAATTGAAGCGCCCTCGCCTGTTTCCTGCAATTTACTTAATGCATTGCTTATCGTTTCAAGCGGATCCACATCCAGGGTCCGGTACGTTTTTACGGGCAAGGCCCAGTGGTTTGCAAGCGTTACTGTAGCACCCGCACTCACGCCTTTGGGGTGAAAAATATTATAATCGGACACCGGCACAAGCTCGGCATCCGGATATAATCCGTGTATCAATTTCTCGAATGACTTGAGCCATCGCCGCGGGCATGCAAAATAAAACGATATCTCTTCGCCCACGTTCGATACGGCAAGCTCAAAAACGACATATGGTCGCCCCAAAATAAGTCCTATCAACCCGCGTTCCCGCATCTGCGCCACGGCCGAGAGAAGCTGTTCCATCGCTCCGATCATATCTTTTTTTGATTTTCGTTCCCGGTCTTCAAGGTCTTTTTCCTGAAACACGCGGGGCAGACGCACGCGAACCAACGTAAGATTAAGCGCCCGCACCAAAATAAAATGCTCACGCATGCGGCTTAATACAAACAGGCCGATGCCTGTCGCTACCCCGCCTATGATAAGTAGGATAATATTCATTCTTCCTCTATTTTGTTGCGTTTGCGCAACTCATCATAAAACACTCCCGTTAACTGATCGTGCAATGAATCAAATATGAAAGGGTCGTTGAGGGCCAACGCTGTTTTCGCAGCCTGATCGATGCCGTGCTCAAGCGCTATGTTCACAAGCAACGCGACCTGCTTATCCGGAGCGATGCCGGAAAAATCCTGCGGCGTAATCGGCGCGTGCTCTTTTACCGGAACCTGAACGTTCGGTTGCGGCTGAGGCGCCTGCGCCTGCTCCATGCGTTCGCGAACCGCCTGACGAACTATTTCCCTGTTCGGCAGCGTTTCCTGACGGCTCGCAAGCGCCTGTTTCTTTTCGGCGAGTGCCGCTTCAAGATTCGCTATCTCCTTTTCTATATGACCCGTTTGTGGTGTTAATTCCGGCATAAAATAAAAGGCTTCTATTATCAGTATACCACAAAAAATCTTTTCTCTGTGGTTATTTTTTTTGTTCCAACCGCACGAATAAGCCCGATATAACTCCTATAAAAAGAAGAATGGCGGCGAACTTGGCGGCACCGGACAAGGCAACCGCCAAAACGCCTGCGCCGCATGTTATGGCGGATAAAACGAACAGAATCCGCCCGGGCTTCCATCCCCGCCGCACAAGGCGATGGTGAATATGCGCCTGATCTTTTTTGAAGATCGAGCGCCGGCTTATTACCCGATGCGCAATAACCCATATCGCATCGAGGAACGGTAGCGTAAACACCAGGACCGCCGTTGCCACTTTTGCTCCGGCAAATATTGCAATGGCTCCGAGCACAAATCCTATAGCCGCACTTGAGCCGCCCAAATAAATGCGCGCGGGCGGAAGATTCCAAACAAGAAAACCGGCGAGACAGCCGGCGAGCGCCGACGAAAGTATGGCAACGGGCGGCTGCATTACCTCCGGCCGTAACGACAACACGGCAAGCGTGAGCGCCGCAACCAGACCAACACTCCCCGCGAGACCATCGGTTCCATCAAGCCAATTGAACGCATTAGCAAAAAATACAAGCCACACAACAACGAATACGGCGCCAAGAAGCGGAATAGCAAAACCATCCGTAATCGGGATCGGAATATGTATCGCATCCAAACGGATCGTTCCTCCGAAAGGATTATTTATATATTCGACCGATATCCCGGAGAACACGACCAACAGGGCCGCTGTAATTTGCGCAATAAGCTGAGACTGCCAGCCAAGCGGTCGCATGTCGTCGGCAATGCCAACGACAACCAGAAGCACGGCACCCGCAATGAACGCGGCAATAGACCCGGTAATAACGAGTCCCGGATAGGAAAAAGCGACGACTACAAACGAGAGAAACACCGCAACTCCTCCCAAAAGCGGTATATTCCGCCCGCCAATACCGTGTTTTTCGTGGCGCACAACAGAATAGCGTACAGAAAATATCTTTATAAGAAAAACGAATAACCACGAAAGCGCGGTTGCTCCTATCAACGGGAAAAATATATATCCGTTCATGCGGTTATATGCGCGAATTCACTGTCAACAATCCGATAAGGGCTACGGTAAGGAAAAATTGAATAAGCGCAGACGAAAAGATAAGGGCGTATGAAATAAGCGGTTCACGTTTTTTCATAAGAAATGCGATAACCGCATTCATAATAAGAATCACAAGTCCTGCGAGCGGAACAATGAATATATCCGCGCGCGTCCCGATAATATCCGCGCCGCTCAGAACCGAATAACGAATAACGTATGTGGTGGCGAGCGGCGGAAATCCGAACCACACCACGGCCCACAGTGCGGCATTTGCGGCCGCGGCACATACCGTTAACGCGATAATAAATGTTTTGCGCGGACGAAGTTTCATTGTTTTATTGCGACACCCCTGCGTTCCTTTATGAACCCCATGAGTATTTTTATAAACTCGAACATAAGCACGGCAAAGCCCAAATATACAAGAATAATGGTCCAATCGGCTATCCCGAGCGAAACCGTATGCAAAAGCGGTTGTAGGAACGGAAGATATATTGCGGCAAGCATGAGGCCTATGCCGGACAGCACCGCCGTAAGCATCCAAGGATTCTCCCACGGCCGACTTCTCCAGATGGGAATATTTAAGGTGCGGACGGATAAAATATAGAACAGCGAATCGATGCCGGAAGCGGCGAACATGATGGTCCGGGCGCGCTCAATATCCATACCTTGTTTAATAAGCCAGATGAAAATAATGAGCAAAAGAACATTTGCGGTCAGGCTAACGCCCAAAATAAAACTGCCGGTTGTTCTGTCTATGATCGACATGGTCCTCGACGTCGGTGGTCGCTCCATAACATCTTTCTCTCCTTTTTCGAACGCAAGCGCAAAATTCGGAAGGCTATCTTCGGCAAGATTTATCCAGAGTATCTGTCCGGCAACCAGGGGCAACATGCCGACCGGAAGAACCCCGAACAGGCTTAAAAGAAGATATCCGCCCACAAGCACTACTTCGCCGAGAGAATCAATAAGCAAAAATAGCGTTGCTTTACGGATATTATCAAAAATAACCCGGCCTTCTCTGATCGCCTCGAGTATCGTTTCAAAATTACTGTCCAGGAGGATGATATCGGATGCTTCTTTGGCAACGTCCGCGGCGCCGCCCACGGCGATACCGATATCCGATTTTTTAAGGGCGGGTGCGTCATTAATACCGTCCCCCGTCATCGCAACAACCTCTCCCGTCTCCTGCAGCGCCGATACGATACGAAGTTTCTGATGCGGCAAAACACGCGCATAAATGCCGATGTCTTTTGCCTGCTGCCTGAATACATCATCCGACATGTTCTCGAGCGATTCCCCGTTCATTACTTTCTGGCCTTCCTCAAAAATTCCAAGCTTCGTGGCGATAGTTTGAGCTGTGAGAATATGATCCCCGGTAAGAATGGAAACTCGCACGCCCGCTTTTTTCATCTTATGCAAAGACTCTTTGGCACTTGCACGCAAAGGATCTTCAATGACCGCAAAACCTATAAACGTTATATCGTCGAGGTGGTTGGGAATATCCCCCAAATGCAGGGGTCCGTTTTTTGTGGGAACGGTCCTGAAAGCAAGCGCAAGCAAACGGAATCCCTGAGCGCTAAGCTCATCGTGTTTTTTCAAAAGACGCTCTTTGTCGTGTTCCTGCATGGGCACCGCGACATCTTTATGCATGAACATCGTTGCTTCGGGAAGTATTTTTTCGGCGGCGCCTTTTACATAAACCGTCGTACCATCCTCTTCAATTACCAACGCCGCCATATAACGGTTAATTGATTCGAACGGGAAAATATCCAACACTCTGTCTTTGCGCAAAGCAATAATATCGCCTAATCCCGCTTCGCGGGCGGCGTGCATGAGCGCAACATCTGTTGTTTCGCCCAAAATTTTCCCGCCCGGCTCGATTTGCGCCTCATTGCAGAAAATCCCCGCGCGCAAAAGCTGTGTTCGGGTTTTTTCCGTACCCTCGATTATAAAATCGGCTACCTGCATTATTCCTTCCGTAAGCGTGCCTGTTTTATCCACACAAAGATGGTTCACGGAACCCAGCGTTTCGGCTGCAACAAGTTTCCGGATAAGCGCTTTGCGGTCAAGCAGGCGCCGCATACCGACAGTGAGTATTATCGTAACCGCAACAACAAGTTCGGCGGGAATTGCGGCTATCGCGATCGCCACCGCGGTCGAAAAAATCTCGACCAATGCCACGCCGGCAATCAAACCGCTCACGAATACGGCTATCGCAAGCAAAATTATCCCGGCAGCGACAACATTTGCCAAACGCTGCAAGCGCTGCTGCAGGGGCGTTAATGTCTCTTCAAGCTCAACCAAACTTTGGGCAATACCCCCGGCCTGCGTATTCACGCCCGTCGCCACGACAACACCAAGTCCTTCTCCGCGGTTCACAATAGTGCCCGCATACGCCATATTCGTGCGGTCCGGAACGGGCGCGCCTTCCGCAACGATATCAGAGACCTTTTTTACCGGCGTGGTCTCGCCGGTCAATATTGCTTCTGATATTTCAAGCATATCCGCTTCAATAATGCGGGCATCCGCAAGCACGCGTTCGCCGGAACGCAAGATAAGAATATCGCCCGGCGCAACCTGATCCGCCGGAACCGTCGTCAATTCATTATCGCGGATAAGAAATGCTTCGTATTTAACAACCGCTTTAAGCGCTTCAATGGTGCGATCAGATTTCCATTCCTGAAAAAATCCGAAAAAAATATTCACCGTAAGCGCCAGTAAAATTACAAATGCGTCTATGGGATCCTTCAGCCAGAACGTGATGCCCGCCGCAATAAGCATTATCGCCACGAACGGATTTTCAAATTGCTCGAGAATAAATCCGAATATCGTTTTGCGTTTTGTTTCCGGAAGCGTGTTGTATCCGTATTCTTTCAGGCGCTCGGCGGCCTCATCGTTGGTAAGGCCGAAACGGCGCGTTTTAAGCGCCTTTATCACGTCCCGCTCCGATGTGCTGTGCCAGGATATCATCACTTCTAATTATACGGTTTTTTGTAGATATTCGCGAAAGAAGGCTTATCCCATAAAGAAAAATAACTCTTTTTGGGAGTTATTTTGCCTTTTGTCTTATGATTTTCCTTTTCTATTGTATCTGTGTCGTTCCGCCCGTCGCCCGCACGCGAAATACCGCCTTCTGGGGCATCTCGGCAATTGTCCGCGCGCCCATATAACTCATGGTGGAACGCAGCGCTCCGGCCATCTGGTCAAGCAAATCTCCCACGCTTCCCTTCGCCGGTATCATTAAATGGTCGCCTTCCGGGGTAATTTGCGCGGCATTGGGACTCAAAGGATCTTTGCCCTCTGCGGCCTGAAGCGTGAGGTTGGCGCCAAGCGACGCCATGCCGCGGTAAAGCTTATACGATAACCCGTTCATGCCGACAATGGTTTTACCCGGAGTTTCCTCGGTTCCGGCAAACATAGCGCCCATCATTATAGTTGAGGCGCCCGTTGCCAACGCTTTGCCCAGATCGCCAAGCTCACGAATGCCTCCGTCTGCAATGACCGGAACATCGTACTCACGCGCTGCCGTTGCGCAATCATATGCCGCGGTCATTTGACCGCCTCCAACGCCTGTCATCCCCCGCGTTCGGCATGCATATCCCGGAGCGATGCCGACACGCACACCCGCGGCTCCCGCTTCAATGAGGCGACGCGTGAGATCTGCGGTCATCACATTTCCGCTCACAATATCAATGTGCGGAAAACTTTCCGCCAAATGTTTTGTAGCATCAATGCATTTCTTAAGTCCCCCGTGCGCGATATCAACAACAAGCGCGTCCGCACCCGCCTCAATAAGTTTTTCGGCTCGCTTCAAAAATTGCTCATCGCGTATGCCGACCGCCGCGGCAACCAGCGGGCGCCCGCGCTTATCACGTGCCGCGAAAGGATACCGCTCAACATGTTCAATATCTTTCTGCGTAATTAAACCGATAAGAACGCCTTTTTCGTCCACCAAAGGAAGTTTTTCGATACGGTTATCGTGCAAAATTTTCTTCGCCTGCGTCATTGTTGTGCCCGGGGGCGCGGTAATGAACTCGTGATGATTCATGACGTCTTTGAGCGGCGTGTTATCGCTTTCATACATAACATCGCGCGTCGTCACGATCCCGATCGCTTTGCGCGATTCCATGGTTTGCACCACAACAATACCCCCAACGCCATGGTCGTCTATTACATTGCGCGCATCCCCCACCGTATGCTGTTGGGTAAGCACAACCGGATCTTCGATAACAAAATGCCCCGAACGTTTCACTCGCAAAACCTCCTGCACCTGCAGGTCTGCGGAAACAAATCTCGGCAAAACGCCAATAGCACCCTTGCGCGAAAGCTCAATTGCCATAGCAGAGCCCGTTACCGTATCCATGGGCGCGCTTACGAACGGCAGATTTATATGTATGCGCTTGGAAAAACGGCTGCTTAAGCTTATTTCTTTGCGCGATTCAATATCCGAATACTGCTGTTCCAGATCAACATCATTATATTCATATGCAGGCTTTTCCCTAAACTGCGGACCTTTTATGTGTGACATATGCGGTGTGGGGGTATTAATGATTTTTTCCAACAAGTATGCATTATATCAATTTCACGTTGTGTTGCTATAACTCCGATATAAAGACGAATTGGTGCGTATTTTTAAGGCGTTCGACTATTTTTGGGATCGCGTCCACATCCATATCGCTCCCGACGTGCATAAGCAGAATGCCGCCGGATTTTGCCCGCGACACTACGCGTTCCACAATTTCATCTGCGGTCAGTTTGTTCTGCCATCCAAGCGAATCAACAGACCAGCCGATAGGACGATACCCGAGCCCCGCAAGCAACTCATCCGTGTGGGGGTTCCGTTGACCGTAGGGATAACGGAAAAGCGGCTTTGCGGTCTTTCCGCGGTCGGCAAAAATACCCTCTGTTTTTATTATTTCTTCCCGTATTGTCTCGTCGCTCAAATTATCGCTTACAAAATGCGGGTGACTATACGTATGATTCCCCAATTCATTTTTCAATTCCGCCGTCGGCTCGAGGATCGTATCAAATAACGCCGGATTTTGTTCCGTCCATTTGCCCGTAGCAAAGAAAGTTATTTTCACTCGCGACGCACCGAGATATTCGGCCAGACGCTCTGTTGCGCCGGCTCCCGCCCCCGCGTCAAACGTAATCGCGAACTTCGGTTTATTTTTCTGTATTTCAATATGTGCGGCTATTTCATCTTTCAAAAGATTGCCTCGTGAAATAATATCGGCATATTTTTCAACCGCAAGCATCTGTTCAAGCTCGACAACTTCATCCGCAAACGATTCACCGGGCGCGCGCAACAATTCAAACTCATCGCGTACCGCTTTTATATCCCGTACTATCTCTTGCGCTTCTTTACGCGCCTCATTGTTCGCGCCCGGCAGCGCATTAATATTAATGGTATTTCCGCTATTGCCGAAATATAAAAAGGCTCCGGCAAAGAGAACCGCCGAAACTCCACCCACAATGCCCAGCATTTTTTTATCCATATGCTTTTAGTATAGCATCAAAAGAAAAACGGCTGGCGTATGCCAACCGTTCTTTTGTTGCTAGATGGAAATCCCAAGTTCGCGTGAAAGCTTTTCCGCCTCTTCAACCATTACACCAAGGCTCACATTAATGCCGTTCGCCCAGAACGTATCGGTTGTCGGGTCAAGCCCGAATGGCTTGAGAAGTTCAATGGCGTCCTTTGTGGCGCCCGCACGCAACAGATCCAAATAAAGTTGCTCGAAGCGTTCTCCCAGGCGCGGCCACTGCGAATAGAGGCTCTGCGTGAGAAGTTCCCCGAACGCATAACCGTACACATAGAACGGCCGGTGGAAATGCGAAATGTATGCCCACAAATGATTCGCGTTCTCGTATGTAAAAACGTCGCCGTCTTTACCGTAGAGTTCTTCGAGTGTCGCGAGCCAGATAGCGTCCAGTTCTTCAACAGAAAGCTTCTTGGGCTCGCTCCACGCGGAATACGTTTCGTCCATGCCGTGCAGACGGCGCTCAAAATTCGAGAAGCCGATCTGCCGCACTGCGGTATTGAGCATATCATCTATCTTGCCCATGATAAGCGCGAGTTGCGCTTTCGTGTCACCGCTTTGTACGAGACGTTCTTTCAGGAAATTGAACGTGGTCATTTCGCCGAACACTGACGCCGTTTCGGCATACGCCGTTGGCGCATGCATCATAAGCGTGCCTTGTGCCTCGCCGGCGAGCATGCCGTGCACGCCGTGACCAAGCTCGTGCGCAACCGTCATCGCGTCGCGATTCGAACCAAGATAGTTCAGGAACACATATGACGTTATCTTCCCGCCGGGCAAACCCATAGAATAATTAAATGCACCACCGCGCTTTCCCTTCACACCGGGCGCATCAATGCGTCTCTCGCTCAGGAAATCATCCACCAGACCCGCAAGTGTGGGACTGAACCGCTCGTATGCGGCACGAACCATTGCAACAGCCTCGTCCCAAAGCACAGTAGTAGTATCTTCAAACGGCATCGGCGCGTTGCGGTCACTCCAACGGAGCTTCTCGAGGCCCAAATGCGCGGCCTTGAGCCGGTAATAGCGTCGAGCCAGGGGGCCGGCGACTTCGGACACGGCCTTATGCAATGCGTCAACAACGGCATCGGGAATACGATTCCCTTTATTCCGCGCGTCCATAGGATGCGCATATCCACGCTCGTTGCGTTCAACCGCCGCAGAACCAGCAACCATATAGAGCGTCTGTGCGCTGTACTTTGCGAACGCGCCCTCAAAGCCGTCGTTGATAATGGTCATTGCCTCAAAACGCTCGGAGGCGTCTTTGGATTCCATAAGGATATGCAACATCTCAGTGAGATCTTTTGCTTCCCCGCGCCAATCAAAACGCAGGTCGGCCTCAAGCTCATCGGCAAACTCTGCCCAGGCGCCCACACTAAACGGCGCCCGCTTCGTAAGCGCGCCTTCAACAGGTTCGCTTAAAAGATGCGGCTTAAACACCCGCTGGTGTTCTATCCACGGTTTGTGCTTAAGAACAATGGGCTCCTGCTTGTAGAGATGCAGAAGCACCTTGTCGCTGATGGCGACTAACTCAAGCTCAAAGAACGTGAGATATTCACCCCACACACGACTGGTGCGCATATCCATATCCGCTATCTTTGCTTTCACAACGGCGTTGGTAACGTCGGTGCTCTGCGAAAGATACAGAAATAGCTGCAGCCTCCCGTAGATCTCGTAGATGGCTATGTAATCTTCGAGGGCGTGGTGAAGCTGAAGGGACAATTTACCTCTGTATGCGTCCCGAAACTTCTTCGCCATCGCTTCCAGGCGCACGATATCCGCATCTATCTGCGGATCGTCAACGCCCGAATACAGTGGACTCAGGTCCCAACGCACATTTTCGGCACCGGTCATTTGATTCGTCATGGTTTTCCTTCCACCTTCCATATTCTTAATAAAAGAGCAGTCACGGGTTATATACCGTGACATGCCCGAGAGGTCAATAAAAAATTACTCAACAACCGCATGCGCACCCCAAATCCTCGTTGCCCCCACAACAGGCGTCGGGCAATTCGTTCTTCGTTTCTTTATCCGCACAATTATCCTTTCCGCACGCGCATATTTTCTTTTTTTCTTCTTTGGTCGGCATTTTTATCTTAAGATTTTCTATTGAATCGAAATAATAACCGCATGGCTCGCCCCATCATCCAAAACAACCTTCACTTGCCAGGTTCCTACGGAAAGAATGCCGGTATCGAGATTGTAGACATATTGATTCCCTTCAATACGGAAGTTGTTACCCGTATCTGCGTTCGATGTGGAAAGAGGCACTTCATCAATTCCCACTATTCCGTCCTGTATTTTAGCAAGAAAAAGCTGCGCTGTGGCGCTTGTGATGATTTGGTTATTGGCATCGGTAAACTGGAGCCTGATCGGCAGTGTTCTGTTGAGATTATATAGACCGCTTCCGTCTGCTTTTACTGGCGTGAGATAGCCGCCGAAGGCATATGCAACAGCGAAATTAATAGTTTCTGTGGTTGTATTATCTGCGTTATCTTCTGCGGCAATGATGATGGTGTGGGCTCCTGGCTGGACAAGAAGAATATCGGTGCCGCTAGCAAGTGTAACGCCGTCAAGAGTTGCCGAAATAGACTTGAGACCAGAGAGCATATCTTCTGCCGAATATATAAAGTTAAATGATGGTGAATTTAGAATATATTGGCTGTTTGCTGTGGAATGAGTAATTGTTGGGCCTGTTGTGTCTACAATGCCTGGTTCTACTTCAATATCTGTGGTTCCTGTAAGCTCGTGAATAATAGTCTGGCCCGGTTCTATTGTTTGATTAACCAATGGCTGGGATTCATAGCGGTTGGAGGAAGAATCGTAATAGATACCTGTCAGAGTATATGTTTCTTGAGTTGACGGTAACTGTTGGGCGACATCAGGATTTTCGCTCAAGAATTGTTCGATATCTTCAGATGAAACGTAGTATTTAATCTGTGTTCCTTCGGGAACGGCTATCCATTCCTCATCATAGATGAGATCGCCGGACGCTTCTGCGCCGGGAATTTGGTTTTCGTATTCACCCGTTGCGTAGTTAACGCCGATATGGAGACCATCGGACGTTACGGCGTGGAGATCGAGATCAGCCACATTATTCATGCTTTGAACGTCAGAAATATGCGCGGTTCTTATGTTAGATGAAAATAACGTTTCTTCATATTCATTTTTTGAGCTAATCTCGTCAACACGCATCTGCATTAGAACAAAGAATAATCCTATAACCAATATTCCACCAAGTAATAACGCCGAGGCGATAATCTTTTTGCTACGCAGCCTATATTTTATCAGCAGAAATGCAGACATAAATATCTCCAAAATACCCACAATTAAAATTAAGCCATTGCTGAATCTAACAGTAAAAGCTTCTTTTAAGGCTAAGTTATAAGCTTCTGTTGAAGTTATGCGCTTTGCAACCGGGGGTATAGCGGTCGCCTGGACTAATTGAGGCCTAGTAACCAAACCAAGATTTGCTTTTTGAGTCCCAAAGATAATATTGTCATAAATAGAATGATTGGGTCTCAAAAACGTAACCACGCGATTTAGGAAATTAGCATTAGTAGCAATTTGTGCGGTTATACTAAAATCGGTTCCGTAATTAAAAGAATTAGCGTCAATTAATAGGTTATTAATTGGATCTGCATATGCTGGTATTATCCCCGCCCTTATGGCTGCCACCTGATTAACGAAATTTCGCTGAACTAAATGCTCAACGTTATCTACGTCTTTTTCGACACGAGCACTATTTGTTACTCTATAAATCACTAGAGCGTCGTATGGCAATCTTTGATCCCAATCGCTGTATAAAGAATTTTTTGTACGTGCTTCTAGCAAATAATAAGAGTTTACGTCAATTGCATATTCTCTAATCGAATCTCCAAAAGACCTGCCGGAAAGACCTGGGATTTCATGTATTCCTGCTGTTAAAACTGTTTCCTTGAACCAGCCTAGTTCTTCTAACGAATAAGAACTTAATCTAGATGGCAGGGCGCCCGTAGGATTTCCGAGATGCGGCCCCCTCAACCCCATTAAATCAAACTGATCTACGTGGCCGCACCCGGATAATGAAACATACAAATCACACAAGGATTTATTATTCAAAACCACGCCCAGCTGGTGACCCATTTCATGTGCCCACAAACCGACTTCTCCATATTCGGATAACAAAATCCAGTTTTTTGCTCGTTCATTTGATGAATTCGCTGGCGCAAAAGAAACGCCTGGAAGCGCGCCATCGCTCATGCAATTTAGACACGGTTGATCATTATTACCAATTCCATGCTCATCCGCTCCTTCGTGTACAACGACAACCATCTGATAATTATTAAAATTTGGTGATACCTGGAATGAATTTGCGACATTAATCGCGTTCCAGACAAATTCCATCGAATTATCGGTTACGTCTTCTATAGAAATATTTTTTATTCCTGTACCATCAGTTCCATAATCAACATCTGTTGGTTGAGCAAAATTTTCTCCGTAATGCAGTACGGTTTGTCCCAATTCAAACGGCTGACCGTTGTTTGTTATGAGATCAAAATTTAGAGTGACTAAGCCACCTACGCATTCATTATTTGACCATTCTCCAAAACTAACTTCGCAGAAATAACTTTTAACTTGCGCTGGAATATCGTTCTCAAATTTTGAAATTGGCATAGTAAACGTTGCGCCTTGCGACTTCGCCAAAATCACCGCCACCCGTATATCCTTTATCGCCCCGAATATAAAATCCGGCTTCGTCTGATCCGTCCCAAACTCCTGCCAAGCAGAAGCATTATTTTGCGCATCCACCGCCCTCGCCTGCCAATGATAATTACCATCGATCAAGCCAAATACCGGAACAGAAGCTTCTGTTCCGGAATTAACAAATGCGCTTTCTTGAGTTAACGTATCTAAAAATTCGCCGTTCAATTCATCCATCCTTCGTAATTCAATCTGCAATTTGACTTGATTGTTGAGGGGAGAAATAACTGTTGCCTTAAACCGCATTTCAGTATCCACTACTGATTGACCCTCATCCACCTGGGTCGTCCCGTCAGATTTAAACTGTCTTGTATTCTCAAGCGCTGGTCTGAGCCAACCATTCTGTTCTATCCAGGGATAATTGTCCTGACCGCCTGAGAAAATATAGGGCGCATCGCAGAAATTGTCATTATTTACATCATTACATCCTTCCGCCAGAGTATCGTAATCGCTCCAATAATTGCCGCCTGTAGGTTTATCCAGATTGAAGGAAGTAATGCCGCCGGAACTTGCGGCTTGAACAGTATTCTGAATAAAATTGTTGTTATAAATAGCGTATGCGCCCATACCAAGATAGTATTGTACTAAAATTCCTCTTTCGTTATTTTCAATATTATTGTTATAGACCGCGTCGCCTACCCCAAACAAATGAATTCCGGCGACCCTACTACCGCTAATGCGGTTGCTGTTAATTATATTGTTTGACGCGGCACTAGCGTCAGGAGACATGTATGAATAGATACCTCTGTTATTTGTGCTAAAAGTGTTATTGGCAATTGTGGTATTAGCCGCCCGATCGTTATGCACGCCAAATGCATTATTTGAAAATGTATTGTTTACAAATTTGTTATGGTCGCAACACGTCGCATAAACTCCACTGGAAAATCCTGTTATAATCGTGCTTTCGACTGTAATGTTGGATTTTCGGTATATGTAGACCCCAAATCCGGTATTCATGCCGGCGATTGTGTGGCCGTTGCCGTTTAAAGTAATGCCGTCAGTATCAATTTGAATGGTTTGGTTAACATTGCCTGTAAGGGTGCAAGTTTTGGTTATGGAATTCCAATTACCTATGGTCGTACAATCGCCACCCGTCGCGTTATCGCTTATAAACTTGGTGCTCGAGCTTGGCTGGATAAAAATGAAGTGCGAAGCAGAAATATCTTGAGTATATGAATATTGACCTGAAGCGTTACTTATTATTTCAGTCAGATTATGATAGTCGTCCTGATATTTATAGTAAATATGATTAGGCTCTAAGCCCGAAAGTGATAGGTTCGTGCTGCTAGCTAACGTAGATGCTTCAATATTCAATAAAACTATTTGCGGTACTGAACCTAAGCGGACTTTGATCTCTTCTGAGCTATCAAGGACAACATTTAGATATTCACTATCGTGGATTTCAAAATGCGTTCCTATTCCCTCTATGAAATCTGCGGCACTAGCAGAATTGACACTGAAACCAAACAAAAAGGCCCCAAAAATAATGGCGGCTGGGAGAAATAATATGCGCTTAAACACAAACAAGTATTAATATAACTGCTTCTATTCTATGCCTCCGCCCGCCTACCGTCAAAATGAAATAAATAAAAATCGCCCTCTTTCAAAAGGTGATTTTCGTATGGCTTTTGGGAACCGAGTTATTCGCTTTTTTTAATTTCTCGCTTTATGTTTTGAGTTTTGTCGAACACTCACTCTTTTAACTTTTTTGCTCTACGTTTTATACTTTCCTCTTTGACTCCTCCGCAAAGCGGGATTGCGCCATTGCAGATTTCGCTTCGCTCATTAACAATGGCGGGCAGAAACCGTGCTTCCAAACTAAAATTCCATCTTGTACCGCCACCGGGATTCGAACCCGGGTTTCCAGCGTGAGAGGCTAGCGTCCTAGACCAGGCTAGACGATGGCGGCATATCTACGTCATTTATACATTCTATTTTGTTGGCAGACAAGCAAAAAGCCCGTAACGTTACGGGCTTTTAATTACTACTTTTTTGGCAGGTTTCGCCTGGCAAAAAATTTCAGAATATCGTGCGTCAGGATACCGACGCACAAAAATGTGACCAGAGGCGGCCACATAAGTATTACGATAAGATACTGCGTTCCGCTCTGCTCTTTGCCGCCCTCTTCAAGAAAAACCGCGAAACCGTACCCGATACCCGCATATATGGCCGCACCAAAAAGAATACCAACGATGAGCAACAAAATGTCAACCACGTTTTTCTCCTTTCAGTTCATGCGATCGGTGTCACCCGAGATGGGCGGAGGATCTTCGAACAGTGCGTTCGTCTGAAATTCATGTATTTCCGGTTCCCAGCGGGAAAGCAGATCTTTGATCTCTTTATTGCGCCGCTTACGGATACGCGCATCCTCGGCAATTTCGACAATAGCACCGGAAAGCCCGGGTACGGGATGCTTCTCCAAAAACTTAAGCGTATACCAGAGCGCGCCGCATGCGGACTGCGTATTAATACACCAATAGATGTGTGCGAACGCATCGACAACATCGGTCCGGGGCTGCGCCGCCCGCCCTTTTGCCGAAGCGCGTATATAGGAAAGCACTTTGTCCTGCGACGTTTTGCAGTCAAGGGATTTTTCGCGTGCGCGATGTTCAAAAAGCTCTTTCATTCGCTTCCGTACGGACACGACCGGTCCCTTTCTATTTTTCAAACTAACAGTACTGCAGTTATAAACTATTCTTCTTGGTTTGACAATTGCAGATAAAGAAAAACGGCGCATATGCACCGTTTTTATATTCAGTTTTTCTTCCCGTTTTTGCCGGGGATCAGAATATCGAGAAGCCAAAGAAGGATCACGATGGCCAGCAGGGGCGGCCACAAAAGAACATAGAACCATTTTTCCACAACATTGTGGAACGGTCCGTGGTGATCCGCAAAGAGAAGCCCGAAGACCAGATACGCAAGCGCTCCCAGAGGAACGAACGCAATAAGCTCCGCGTTAATGTTTTCCATGCCCGAAACCCGCATTCTTCGGCGAGATCGTGGTCTCAAGGACCAACAGCAGAAGCGCAATGGCCAGGACCAGCGTAACCGGCCAGAACCACACGAGATATAGCTTCATCAGATTGCTGCGGAACAACGATGCGCGCTGATCAATGAAAAGACGCGCAAAGACCGAGTACACAAGAACGCCCAACAGGCCGTACACGAAGAATCCGAAAAGCTCCATCAGCGCTCTCCCCAATCGAAGTTCGTGATACCCAGAAGGCGAAGCACGGACTCGGCGCATTTGCCGCACACAGAAACGCGGCGGTTAAGACCGTGGTTGTGCGAGATATTGCGTGCGGGAGCAACATTTACCTCAAGCATATCCGCGGGCGGCTGCCCAAGCGGATACGGAGAAAGCTCGTCGCCGCAACGTCCGCACTTCACGTTGTAGACCATTCCGATGCCGCTCGTCTCCCGAGCTGCCGCATTTTGCGGATACCTCGAGCTGCGCTCGCGATTGCCGGAATTAATTGAACGTCCGCCTTGCATGCATTCCTCCTTTTTCCGATGCGTTTTATTCTTCCGAAATATCGGGAAGTAAAAGCGACAACTGCGCTTTTTTCACCTGAAGCTTCGCAAGGGCGACAAGCGCCATCGCATGAGCCCACGCCAAGGGACGATGTTCGTTGGGCGAGCCGTTCCGATACAATTCGGGCACTTCACCCTTTCGGGTAATTTGCGCGACACCTTTTGCGAACCAATGCTCGGCCTCGTCCATCTGGTTCATCTGCGAATAGATAATGGAAAGCCAGAAGAAGCCCATAGGCCACTCAGCGGAAATCCCATTGTCGGAACGATAATAGTTATCGCCCCAGTAACGGTTAAGCCCGTGCTCCTGCACAAGTTTCGTTTTCACGCGTGAAAGTATCTCATCCCGAACTTCGTGCGACACGATGTTATACGGCCAAAGAAGCGACAAAAGCGCCATGTCCGTATCACGCCCCGGATATTCTTCCGGAAGCAGGCGGTGCAACGTATCTCGTCCGCGACGAATAAGGCCCTCGGGCACATGCACAATTTCCTGACGATAGAGATACAGAAGCCCAGACACAACAGCGCCAACAGATGAGGCGTGAATATATGGGTCCTCTTCCCACATGCCGAAATCCGCATTTTCCCAATAACGGACCGAATCAAGGTACGTTACGAGAAGGGACAGCAGTTCACGATCACGAGAATCGCGTATCACACGGATGTGCTTAAACTCGAGATCGGCAACCATATGCAGAAACAGCCCGATAGCATCCAGCTGATGGTGTCCCCATTGCTGGGTAATCTCGGAAAAGTCGCCAGCATTGTATTTGGCGTGGATGTATTCGCCTGCATTCCTGCGAGGCGAAGGCTTTAGCATCTTTGCGCGCTGAGTATGCAGGATATCGAACACCGCATGCATGCCCTGCGTGAGCTTCTCGAAATCACTGATAAAGTAATATGAGAAGACCGTATACACGTGGTCACGCAACCAGCAGGCGTCATAGTCGCTTGTCGGAGCGGCCACAAACACGCCCGAGGGGCGGCGCAACGTTTCCATTTTCAAAAGCAATTTCTTCTGAAACGCCTGTTTGTCCATTGCACGACACCAACTTCTCAAACAACAGTGGGTATTTTATACATTATTTTTTTGTTTTTGTCCAGAAAAACCTTTGTGTTCGAAACAAAAACCGGTTCGCGAGAACCGGTTCTTTATCAAAATTTTTCTTTGCGCCCCCTATTGTCCGTAATTTCCTTTGATGCCCTCGTCCATAAGCCTGTCTAATGCATCGAGATCATTATGATACGTGGGACGTATCATATTTTTTGCTTTCTCCATGAATTCCGCCTTCTCTTCCTCGCGAATGCCCCGGTAATCCCCCTTCCTGTCAAAATAGGTGTCCGCAAGGTCTATAACGCGCTGCTTATCCTCGCGCGGCAAGCTGTGCAGCGATGAGTGATTCAGCATACGATGAAATTCTTCTCGATAAACGGATTTTGGTGTTCCAAAAAGTCCCATACAATGATTTTAATTATACATCTATTATACTACGCCCTCACCGTCAGTGCGCAACAAGCAATTTTCCAGCCTCTTCCGGGTGCGCCATAACCTCTTTTACTATATTTTCCATATGCATTGCACGCGAACCCTTCACCAAAACAACGTCGCCCTCCCGCAAAATATCTTCCAGTTTTGCCGCAGCATCCGTCGTTGCTGAAAATTCAAATGTTTTTTCGGGCGCCATACCGCGACCACGCGCCTCATCCGCAATGAACCGAGCGCGCTCACCAACGGCAATAAAAATATCGGCGCAATTCAGGATTTTTTCTCCCACGGCGCGATGTGCGGCCTCGGAATATTTTCCAAGCTCCAGCATATCGCCCAAAACCGCAATTCTCCGCTTCGCCTCAAGCGATGCGAGCGTCTCCAACGCCATCTGGACCGCAAGCGGTGAAGCATTATACGTATCATCCAATATGCGCGTTTGTTTTTCGCCCTTTATGAGCCGCAATCGTCCCGGAGGCGGCTCGATAAGCGCCAGAGCTTCTGCGATCTCAACAAGATTCATTTTCAAAGCAATGCCCACGCATGCGCCCGCAAGTGCCGCGTATACTGCGCTTTTGCCGAAAATATTATAAAGACGCACGGGAACTATTTTTCCGTTGTGTTCAAGTTTAAAATTAATGCCTTCGGGCCCGCTTTCCCCTTCGCGGACCTCCATGGCGGTCGCGCGAACCGCCGCGTTTTCACCAAAACCAAACGTGATATTGCGGGCCCGCGTGCGTTCGCGCATTTCAAGAACCGTCTCATCATCGTAATTGAGCACCGCATATCCGCTGCTCATCGGCAGGGCCTCAATGAGGCGCGCCTTCTCTCGCGCCAAATTCTTGGGACCTGCAAAAAATTCCACGTGTACCGGAATATCGCCAACCGCGGTCACAACACCGATTGTGGGACGCGCCAAGCCTGCAAGATACTGAATATCGCCCGGCTTATCCGCGCCCATCTCAAGTACAAGCACATGGGGATATTGCGGATCCCACACTATCTTCAGCAAGGCGCGAAAAAATATGGTTATCCATACAAAAATATTCTTCCCGCCGCTTGGCAGACCGAGAATGGTAAGCGGTGTTCCTATCTCCGTGTTCCAATTCAATTCTGTTTTGCGCACACGCGAATGGTATTGTGCGCGCAATACGGCATACACGGCTTCTTTCGTGCTCGTTTTACCGACGCTTCCCGTAATAGCGACCACAAGCGGCTTGTAGCGCACCAACGCAAGGCGCGCAAATACATATAAAATCACCTGTAATACATTTCTCATATCATCTACTTTGTACCATCAACATCGGGAGCAATGGAATAATAGGTTATCAGGTACTGTGCGATATCCTTGAACATGGGCACCACAGAACTTTCCGCATAACGTACGCCTTTGGGGTCATCCAGCTTCACAAAGATAAGCGCCTTTGGGTTAAACGCGGGGAAAAATCCGGCAAAACTATGGATGTCCTTATCCGAATAGCCGGGACGGTCGGGATTGGGAACTTCCGCCGTTCCGGTTTTTCCGGCGATCGTATAGCCGGGGATCTGCGCGCGCTTTCCCGTACCGTTGCGCACCACCGCAACCATCATTGCGGAAACATCGGTCGCAGTTTTCTGTGAGATAACCCGTCGTATAACCTTCGGTTCAGTGCGTATTTCTTCGCCATCCGGCTTCTGCACCGCCTGTACCACATAAGGGCGCATAAGATTGCCGCCGTTGGCGATCGCGCCAATTGCGTTTGCCATCGCAAGCGGCGTTACCGAAATTCCTTGCCCGAAACTTGCGGTCGCGTAGTTAATGGGACGCTTCTCCTCAAGATTAGCTATATTCCCCACAGTCTCGCCGAAAAGATCAACGCCGGTCTTTTCCTGAAAGCCGAAAGTTTTTATATATTTTGTGAGATTTTCGCCACCCATTTTTTCTTCAACATAGATAACGCCGGTATTGAGAGATTCTTCAAGAACTTCTGTCATGGTCCGGGTTCCTTTTGCCTCCTGCACAACGTTCGTAATGGTATAGCTGCCTATCTGGACCGAACCGGTATTTTCGTATGTTGAAAGCGGCGTAATTGCTTTTATATCTATACCCGCCGCCATAGTGACTGGCTTAAAAACGGAGCCGGGTTCGAACACATGACTCACAACGGGATTGGCATACACATTCGCATCTTCGACTTTTGAGTAATTGTTAAGGTCAAAACGCGGCCAGCTCGCCATCGCCCGTATGGCGCCCGTTACCGGATCCATAACAATAATGGAGCCTCCATCGGCTTTCCATTTTTCCGCACCGGCCTTCAGCGCGTCCTCAACGACCGATTGCACATTAGGGTCGATCGTAAGATAAAGATCATCACCCGGCTGCGCAGCATCTTCCAATTCCCCGAATGATTTTAAGATGGTGCCGCGGGCATCTTTCTCGCCGAAAATTTTTCCGGGAACGCCCCGCAATTTTTCTTCATAAAAATCTTCGAGGCCGTATCGTCCCACAAGACCATCCTCGGATTGCCCAAGAAATCCGCTCACGTGACATGCGGTTTCGCCATAGGGATAGTAGCGCAGACGTTCCGTCCGCAACGAAATCCCCTTAACATTTGCTTCGCGTATCCGCTGTGCCTGCTCATCGGAAAGACGGTCCGCGATACGCTCAAAGGGATCATCCTGTTTGGATATTTTTACGTATATTTCGTCTCTTGGAACACCCAAAATGTCGGCGAGCGTCTGCGCAACCGCTCCGGCATCCTCAATATCCTTGGGAACCGCATACACGTACGGATAATCGCGGTTCACCGCAAGCGGAACCGGTACCGCTTTTTTATCCACTAAATAAATACTGCCGCGCTCGGGCGGGATATCCTCGAATACCTGCTGTTGCCCCCGCGCCAAAGCCGAATAGAAATCATGCTTCGTAACCTGTAAGAAAAAAAGGCGGCTGACGATAACGGCAGCCGCTCCTACAATAAGCAAAAATATAAGTGAGATACGAACCGGATGCATGGAGCGTCGCTTTTAACGAATGGCGGTGGCGGAAGATGCCGCGGCAAACGAGCCTCCCGGAAGCGCCACGTATACGGTGCGACCCGCCGGAATAAGCCCCAATACCGAAGCCCTCTCCTGGATCTTTGTGAGCGTTTCCCCTTTCGACAAGGCAACCTGCAGGTCCTGGTTTTCCGCCTGCAAAACCTTGATCCTGTCCTCAAGTTTCGTCCGCGTGTAATCTTCACCCACTGTAGCACTCAGCGCCGTGACGTACCAGGCAAGCGAACCAAGAAGGCACAAAAGAAGCATGAAACTTCCCAGCCACATGGCGTGCGCCTTTTTTCCTTTCGGTAATGCGATGGCGCGGGCGTCCCACGGAACAGAAAATGTCCCAACCCGGGGCAGTGCGAGTCCCCCGACATATGAACGCGAACGTGTACGATATCGTTTTGTCATATGATTATTGAGATTATATTTTTTCTGCTACCCGCAGTTTTGCGGACCGCGAGCGAGGATTTTCTTTTTGTTCGATCGGTGACGGCGCTATCGGTTTCTCGGTTATGATCTTCATTCTTTTTTCTTGCTCTTCGTTTATGAAAAAATGTTTTACAAGACGATCTTCGAGAGAGTGATATGAAATAATTGCGATACGCCCGCCCGGCTCAAGAAATTTAACCGCATCAGGAAGCGCGTCCCCCAACTGCTCAAGCTCCTTATTCACCACGATACGCAGGGCCTGAAATACTTGCGTTGCGGGATGCGTCGCGCCGCCTCCCCGCTTTACCGACGCGACAAGCCCTGCAAGATCCGCTGACGTGACAAGCGTCTTCCCGTTTTTGCGGGCATCAATGATCGTTCGCGCAATAGCGGCGGCATATTGTTCTTCTCCGAATGTTGTAAAGAGCCATTGCAACTGTTGCTCGTCCCACGTTTTTAAAATTTCGGAAGCGGTGGGATCATCACTTTCACGGTTGAATCGCATGTCTAGGGGTTCGTCCGAACGAAAAGAAAATCCCGCCCCAGATTCTTCAACGTGATAGCTAGATATGCCAAGGTCAAAAAGTATTCCATGTATATTTTTTAATTCATATGTCGCGATTATTTCGGCAAGATGCGCGTATGTATCCCGGACCAGTATGATGCGCTCGCCAAACCGTTCGAGATTCTTTTCGGCCCTATCGAGTATCGTTCTGTCGCGGTCTATACCGAGAACGATCCCGTCCGGCGCGGCATGCGCCAATAATATTTCCGCATGCCCGCCTTCTCCAACTGTGCAGTCGACGAAATTACGTCCGCTACGGGGTTCAAAGAACCGTATTATCTCGTTTGCAAGGACCGGAACGTGAGACATTATTCAATGAACGGACTAATACACACCGAGGTCTCCGAGCTTTTCTGCAATATCTCCTGTATTCATTTCTGCTTTTCCTTTATATTCATTCCATTTCTCTTCGTCCCACACCTCAAGACGGTTATAAACTCCCGCAATAACCACACGCTTCCCAAGGCCCGCATATGTCCGTAAATAATCCGGGACAAGAATGCGCCCCAACGCATCAACATCAAGATCAAGGGCTCCCGCAAGCATCAAACGAACAAAGCTGCGATTCTCCGCTTTCCCATATGGAAGCTTGCTTAAGTTTTCGGCCAACACCTCCCACTCTTTTGCCGGGTAAATGAACAAGCATGCGTCTAATCCTCGAGTAAGAACGACTTTCTGTCCCATGTCCTTGCGAAACCGCGCAGGTATGGCAACTCTTTTTTTCGTATCGATTGTGTGCCTATATTCACCAATAAACATGAAAGTTATCCACAGAAATTAAGGTTATCCCCACTCTTATCCACATTTCACCACATTGTATTCTCAGTATCCCACCACGCGCCATTTCCATCAAAACATGAGATATCCACATTTTTGTGGATATCGTTTTTTGGCAAAAACCTTTATAGAAAAACGGGTTGCGGCAAAAAATACCCGCAACCCGTCTTTTTTTGTATAGGAAAAAATTGTCGGTTTACTTCAAATCCATATCTTTAATGGTGAATGTGTCCCCTCGCTTAATTTCACCCCCGAGTATCTTTCTGGCTATAACGTTCTCCACGTTCTCCTGCATAATACGCCGCAATTCACGTCCTCCAAATTCCGGATTATATCCCAATTCAAGTATTTTTTTCACCGCAGCGTCATCCGCTTCAACTTTTATGCCTTTCTCGTGGAATAGCTCGTGTGACAAACTCTTGAGCATCATGCGGATGATCTGTTCCACATGTTGCTGCTCAAGCGGCTTGAACACAATAACACCATCGAAACGGTTCACAAATTCCGGTTTAAATAAATTTTTCGATAAAAGATGTTCTATGAGTCCTTTTGAAAGCTCGTCGCCTTTTTTACCGTCATGTATCGCCTGGCGTATAAAATCCGCGCCCGCATTCGATGTCGCAATAATGATCGTATGCGTAAATGAAACGCGCTTGCCCCATCCGTCGGTAAGGTGACCTTCGTCAAGTACCTGCAGGAAAAGGTCGAGTACTTTGGGATTTGATTTTTCAAGCTCGTCCAAAAGCAAAAGTGAGAAAGGATTGTCCCTCACCGCAGTCGTGAGCGTTCCTTCCGCATGTATAACGGGCGAACCCAAAAGACGCTGTTCAGCATCGGGTGCGTTGTATTCGGACATGTCAAAACGGATCATGCGCTCATCAGAACCGAAATATACTTGCGCAAGCGCTTTTGCGGTCTCGGTTTTTCCGACGCCGGTTGGCCCAAGGAATAGGAATGAGCCGATGGGGCGGTTGGACGTATCCCCGACACCGGCGCGCGCACGCCGCATTGCGTTGGCGATAGCGTTCACCGCTTCTTCCTGATCAACGATGCGCGCATGGATAAGATCTTCCAGATGCAATAATTTATTTCTTTCGTCCTCACCGACGGAACCGACCGGTACCTGTGCGCGCGATGAGACCACCGCAGCAACATCATCTGTCATAATTATTTTTTTCTTATCTCTCACAACATGAACGCAAATTTCAGCAAGAAGATCTATTGCTTTCTCCGGGAACGGAACATTCTGCACATATTTATCCGAAAGCTGCACAATAGATTTTATCGTCGCGTACGGAATGAATACTTTATATTTCCATTCGAACTGCGGAATAACGTCGACAAGTATCTGCACCGCTTGCTCAAGCGTCGGTTCCTGAACTTCAACCGGCTGAAATGCGCTCGCGAGCTCCCCCGCTTTTTCAACTTTCTCATGCAAACCGGAATGCGTCGTAATGGCAATAAGTTGCATGTGCGCATCTTTAATGTACGGAAGTACCGCTCGGGAAATATCGATGACGCCGCCGGAAAATTCCGCGCCAAGAAAATGGTGGAGGTTCTGAATGATAAGGATCACGTTGCGCGCCTGAACCGCTTCTGAAAATAATTCTTTGATCCGTCCATCAACTTCACCGGCTGTTTTCAATCCCGCGATCGCGGCGGAAAGATCAAGTTCGATAAGTTTTTGGCGGTTCAATTGCGGAAGCGAACGCCCCTCAAGCAACCGTTTTGCAAAACCGTATATTATCGTTTCGCGTCCCACGCCCGGCTCACCGACCAGCAACACATTATTCTCGCCTGCTTTAGCAAGTATCTGCTCCATGGCATCTATTTCCTTCTTGCGCCCCACAACGTGAAAATCCAAACCTCTCGCCTGTACGGCATCGGTAATATCCCGAGAATAGCT
>Ga0209514_10000214_pt1 | contig 129719 bp, 103 predicted proteins | sample Subgrocontami58m_FD_187452 | JGI IMG/M metagenome (GOLD analysis project Ga0209514, IMG submission 187452) | Subsurface groundwater microbial communities from S. Glens Falls, New York, USA - GMW37 contaminated, 5.8 m (SPAdes) (version 3) | ecosystem: Environmental > Aquatic > Deep subsurface... | reverse complement strand
GATGGTGCTGGTGTGGAATGACCTCGCCAAGGGCGACAAGGACCTCGTGGCGGGGCTTGTGGCGCTCAATGCGATCTTCCAGGTGCTCCTGTACGGCGTGTACGCGTGGATCTTCCTCACGTTCCTAACGCCGCTGTTCGGCATGGCGAGTGTCACGGTGGACGTGGCGGTGAGCGAGATCGCGACGACCGTCGGCATCTACCTCGGCATTCCGCTCGTCGCCGGCCTCGTCAGCCGGCTGCTGCTCATCCGCGCCAGGGGCGAGGCCTGGTACGAACGCGTGTTCATCCCGCGCGTAAGCCCGATGACGCTCGTGGCGCTGCTGTTCACGATTGTCGTGATGTTCTCGCTGAAGGGCAACCTGATCGTGCAGCTCCCGTTCGACGTGCTGCGCATCGCGCTGCCGCTGACGCTCTACTTCGTTGCCATGTTCCTCATCACGTTCTTCTCGGCGAAGTGGCGGGGGATCAACGCCACGTACGAGCAGAACGTGACAGTGTCGCTGACCGCGGCGAGCAACGACTTCGAGCTCGCCATCGCCGTGGCGGTGGCGGTCTTCGGCATCAGCTCCGACCAGGCGTTCGCCACCGTCATCGGGCCGCTGGTCGAGGTGCCGGTGCTGATTGGCCTCGTGAACGTCGCGCTCGGCTTCCGGCGCCGCTTCTACGGCGGCGCCGCGATCGCATCGGCGTAGTCTGGCCCACGCTGTTCCCGGTCCCCCCACGCTGCTTCCCCGGACCTGTTGACGATGCGCTACGCGCTGATCTCCGACATCCACGCCAACCTGCCGGCGCTCGAGGCCGTGCTGGCCGACATCGCGGTGCGTCCCGGCATTGACGCGACCTACCATTTGGGCGACCTCGTGGGCTACGCGCCGTGGCCCGATGAGACGGTGGAACGGCTGCGCGCCGCCGGCATTCCGGGCGTCGCCGGCAACTACGACTCGACGGTGGCCACGCACGCGGCGCACTGTGGATGCCGTTACGAGGATCCGCACCAGGAGGAGTTGTCGCACCTGTCGTACGCGTGGACGCTCGAGCATGCCTCGGCGACGACGAGGGCGTATCTCGCCACGCTGCCATTTCGCATCGACCTGCGCCCGCTCGGCGGACACGCGGCGGGGCCGACGGTGACGCTCATCCATGGCAACCAGGTGCTCAACACGGTGTACGTGCACGAGGAGCGGACGGATGCTTTCCTCGCGAAGATGGGCGATGGCATTGGCGCGCGAGCCGGCGACATCGTGTGCTTCGGCCACACGCACAAGCCATGGCATCGTGTGGTCAGCGACATTCACTACGTGAACACCGGCAGCGTCGGGCGGCCCAAGGACTGCGACCCGCGCGCCAGCTACGTGCTGCTCGATGTCGCGGCGGAGGCCGGCGTGCGCGTGGAGATCGTGCGCGTGGCATATGACGTGGAGGTGGCGGCGCGCGCCATCGTGGCGAGCACCTTGCCCGAGGAGTTTGCTCACTATCTGCGCACCGGCGGACGCGCCTAGGGCACCGCCGCCTCGTGGCGGGCTGCCGGCCATCGCCTCCTAGAAGAGCCCCTCCACCGACAGGTACCGTTCGCCGGTGTCGTAGCAGAACGTCAGGACGCGCGCGTGCTTCGCCAGCTCGGGGAGTTTCCTGGCGACGGCGGCGAGCGCCGCGCCGGTCGAGATGCCGACGAAGATCCCCTCCTCACGCGCGCTGCGCTGCGCGTAGGTGAAGGCTTCTTCCTTGCTGACAGTGATGACGCCGTCGAGCACGTCGCGATGCAGGTTCTTCGGCACAAAGTTGGCCCCGAGCCCCTGCAACGGGTGCGGCCCCGGCTGTCCCCCACTCAGGATTGGTGACGCGGCGGGCTCCACTGCGAAGACCTTCAGCGCCGGCCACTCGGCCTTCAGCACCTCGCCGACACCGGTGATGTGACCGCCCGTGCCGACGCCGGTGATGAGCGCGTCCAGGCCGTCGGGGAAGTCCGCGAGAATCTCCGCCGCCGTCGTCCGGCGGTGGACCTCGATGTTCGCCGCGTTCTCGAACTGCTGCGGAATCCAGGCGCCGGGCATCGTGGCCGCCAGTTCCTCGGCGCGCTCCACCGCGCCGCGCATGCCCTTCTCGCGGGGCGTGAGGTCGAGCTCGGCGCCGAACGCCGCCATCAGCCGCCGCCGCTCGATGCTCATGGATTCGGGCATCACCAGGATGAGGCGGTACCCTTTCACCGCCGCGACCATGGCCAGGCCAATGCCGGTGTTGCCGGAGGTGGGCTCCACGATCACGCCTCCCGGCTTCAGGACGCCGCGCTGCTCCGCGTCCTCGATCATGGAGAGCGCGATGCGGTCCTTGATGCTGGCGCCCGGATTGGCGCGTTCAAGTTTCATCCACACCTCCGCCGTGCCGAACAGGCGATTGATGCGGACGTGCGGCGTGTTGCCGATGGTGCCGAGAATGGACGTCGCCTTCATGGGGGCCTCGCGCGCCGCAGGGGCGCTAGATGAAGTACACGGCGTCGTCGCCGCTGGCGTTCTTCTGCCGGACGGTGGCTTCCGCCTCGTGCTGCACGACGGAGAATGGCGGCACGCTGTGCGTCAGCCAGACGTTGCCGCCCACGATGCTGTCGTGGCCCACCACGGTGTCGCCGCCGAGGATGACCGCCTGGGCGTAGATGACGACGTTGTCCTCGATGGTCGGGTGCCGTTTCGACTTGGCGAGACTCTTCTGCACGCTGAGCGCGCCGAGCGTGACGCCTTGGTAGAGCTTCACGTGGTCGCCGATGACGGTGGACTCGCCGATCACGATCCCCGTGCCGTGGTCAATGGCGAACGAGGACCCGATCGTCGCGCCGGGGTGGATGTCGATGCCGGTCACCTGGTGCGCATACTCGCTGAGCAGGCGCGGGAAGATCGGCACGCGCTGCGCGTACAGCGCGTGCGCCAGCCGGTGAATGGCAATGGCCGTGAACCCCGGATAGGCGAGGATCACCTCATCGAGGCTCTCGGCCGCGGGGTCGCCGGCGTTGATCGCTTCGGCGTCGAGCCACAGCTGCGCATGAATGCCGGGGAGCGCTTCGCGGAGGGCGGCGCCGACGGCCTCCGGCGACACGTTGGCGTCCCGCACCAGCGGACGGACCATGTGCTCCAGGTCCCGCATGAGGATGAGGAGCTTGTCCTCGATCTCCTGCGCGGTGTGATACTGCACGCGGCAGAAGTGCGGAAAGAGCACCGCCAGCAGCTCGTCGGTGAACTCCTGCGCGCCTTGCTTGAGCTGGACGCCGAAGGCCAGCACGTCGCGACGCGCCTTGAGCTCGGCGGTGAAGGCACGGAACGCGGGGGACGGGTCGTGCGCCATGGGAACGGTCGGTCAGGGGATACGGATAGTATATGGGGCCCGCCGCTGCCGGGTTCCCGCCCGGGGGCTTGCGGGGCGCAGTGGATATATTATCTTAGTACTAAGATAGTGGCGGCGCCAGTGGGCCGCCCGAACCACCACGCGGGAGCCCCCCATGTCGCTTCGCCCAGTCAGCCGCATCATCACCGCCACACCCACGATGGAGGGGGCCGGCGTCCGGTTGCACCGCGCCTTCGGCTTCGGCGACACCAAGGAGTTCGATCCGTTCCTCCTGTTCGACGACTTCCGCGGCGACACGCCGGCCGACTACGAGGCCGGATTCCCGTGGCATCCGCACCGCGGCATCGAGACCATCACGTACGTGCTCGCCGGCACCGTGGAGCACGCGGACTCCCTCGGCAACAAGGGGCTCCTCGGCGCCGGGGACGTGCAGTGGATGACGGCCGGCTCGGGGATCATGCACCATGAGATGCCGCAGGGCGACCCGGTGGGACGCATGCATGGCTTCCAGCTCTGGGCCAACCTGCCGTCGCACCTCAAGATGACGCGGCCGCGCTACCAGGACATCCAGGCCAAGGACATCCCCACGGTGCTCGATGACGACGGAACTGCCGTGCGGGTGATCGTCGGCGACTTCTGGGGGAAGACCGGGCCGGTGGAAGGGGTCGCGGCCGACCCCAGCTACGTGGACGTCTCGGTCCCGCCCGGTACGAAGAAGCGCCTCAAGATCGATACGCGCCGCAACGCGTTTGCGTACGTCTTCGCCGGCAGCGGCACGTTTCGCGACGCGTCGGAGCCGTTCGGCGTGCTCACCGAGAAGGCGGACGACAGCATCGTGCGCGAGCGCACCGGCAACCGGTCGCTCGTGGTGTTCGGCAACGGCGACGAAATCGTCGTGCAGGCCGGCGACGAGGGAATTCGGTTCCTGCTGGTCAGCGGCCAGCCGCTCGAGGAGCCGGTGGCGTGGTACGGACCAATCGTGATGAACACGAAGGCCGAGCTGACGCAGGCGATCACCGACCTGCGGAACGGCACGTTCATCAGGGAAAGCGCGTAACACGCGCACGAGGGCGCGGCGGTTGCAGCGCCCCAGAACATGGCGCTCGGCGCTTCACTCCCCTGGCTGAGCCGGACGTGTAGCACTCAGCGAAACCCGAGCCGCTCGGCTGCGTCTCCGGGCCAACGCGCAGTACCCGCCGTCGGTGGCGTTTCCCGAGCAGGGACCCCCCCGGCCGGTGGCCGGCGGTCGGCGGCGCCTGGCACCATCTGGATTAATCGAGAGGTTCCTTGACTCGGGCTGTGGCGGGTGCGCAATTGCAGGCAGGAGCTCACCTGCTCCCAGCGGCGCTATCCGGGCGCTCGTCCGACCCACGAACCCCTGACGCAACGCCCGATGGCGCCCAAGAAAGAGCCCACAAAGAAGCCCGCGAAGCGGGGCACCAAGCGGCCTGCGCCAGCGGCTGTGAAGGGGCCAGCCAAGCAACCTGCGAAGCGACCGACGCGGGGGCCCACGCTTGCGGGCCCTGAGGACTTCTATCGCACCGTCTTCGCTCAGAGCAGAGAGGCGAGCCTGCTCACGGCGTCCGACGGGCGGATCTTTCGGGCGAATGCCGCGGCCTGCGCGCTGCTCCGGCGGTCGGAGGAGGAGATCTGTGCGGCGGGACGCCAGGGCTTGGTAGACCCCGCGTCCCCGGGCCTGGAGCACCTGCTCGCGGTGCGCGCCGAGACGGGACAGGTCCAGGGCGAACTGGTTTTCCTTCGTGGCGATGGCACGCGCCTGCTGGCGGAGCTCCGCTCGGCTTCGCTGTTCGGCAATGCGAAATCGTCCGAGGTCCGGAACATCGTAACGCTCCGGGACCTCACGGAGCACCGGGCCACCGAGCACGCGCTGCAAGCCCGCGCGGAGGAACTGCGCGCCAGCGAGGAACGGTTTCGCGCCATGGTCGAGCGGTCACCCACCGGCACGGTGATCTTTGAGGCCGGGCGGATCACGTACGCCAACCCGGCGTCCGCGCGCATCATCGGCGCCGATGCCATCGCGCCGCTCATCGGACGCAGCGTGATGGACTTCGTCCATCCTGAACACCGCGGCAGGGCGCTCGAGCGGATCAAGCACGCGGTCACGACGGGACAGGCGTCCGAACCTGCCGAGATGGTCTTTCTCGACCTGAACCGTCAGTCGATCGACGCGGAGAGCGTCGTGCTTCCCGTGGCGATCGGCGGTCGGCCGTCGATCATGGTGCTCTTCAACGACATCACCGAGCGGAAGCGCGCGACCATTGCGCTCCGTGACAGCGAAGCGCAATTGCGGGCGGTGGTGGAACTGTCGCCCAACGGGATCGTCATTCTCGGAGACGGGCGGCTCACGTACGCCAATCCAGCGGCGGCACGCATCCTTCGCGCGAGCGGCCCTGCCCAACTGGTTGGGCGCGAAACGAAGGACTTCGTGCATCCCGATCGCCTGTCCCAGACGCTCGAGCGCCTCAGGTTGGTGATGGAATCCGGCCAGGCGGTACCGCAGATCGAGACCCTGTATCTCCGCTGCGACGGTACCGCAGTGGAGGTGGAGAGCGTCGCCCGGCCGATCACCATCGGGGGCCGTGCCGCCTCGCTGGTGATCTTCCAGGACATCACCGCGCGCAAGACGCAGGAGAAGGCGCTCCGCGACAACGAACTGAAGTACCGCACGCTGTTCGAGTCCGCGGATGACGCCATCATGCTGCTCGCCGACGGGCGTTTTGTGGACTGCAACGCCGCAACGCTGCGGATGTTCGGGTGCACGCGCGAGCAGTTCATCGGCGCCACGCCAAGCGCGTTCTCCCCTCCCCGGCAGCTTGACGGAATGCCGTCGGACGTGGCGGCGGCAAGGAAGATTGAGCTTGCCCTCTCGGAGGGGCCGCAGACCTTCGAGTGGGAGCACTGTCGGGTCGATGGCACGCCGTTCGCCGTCGAGGTTTCGCTGAACCGTCTCGACCTGGGCGGCCAGCCACGGATCCAGGCTATGGTGCGCGACGTCACCGCGCGCCGGGCCGCGGAGACGGCGCTGCGGTCCAGCGAGGAGCGCTTTCGCGCGGTGTTCAGCGAAGCGCCACTCGGCATCGCCGTCGTCGACTCCTACACGGGGAGGATGCTCGCGGTCAACCGGCAGTTCGCGGAGATCGCCGCCCGGCCGGCGGAGGAGCTGACGCGCATCGACTGGATGAGCATCACGCATCCCGACGACGTGGCAGAGGACCAGCGCAACATGTCGTTGCTGAATGCGGGGACGATCTCGCGATTCCACATGCGCAAGCGGTACCGCCGCCCCGACGGCTCGTATGTCTGGATCAGCATGACCGTGGCGCCGATTCGCGAGCCCGGCCGGCCGCACGAGGCCCACGTCTGCATGGTCGAGGACATCAGCGCCCGCATCGCGGCCGAGGAGGAGCTGCGCAAGCTGTCGCGCGCCGTCGAGCAGAGCCAGGCCAGCATCGTCATCACGAACGTCGCGGCGGACATCGAGTACGTGAACGAGGCGTTCCTGCGCCGCACGGGATACACGCGCCAGGAGATCCTCGGGCGGAATCCGCGGATCCTGCAGTCGGGTGAGACGCCGCGCGCCACGCACGCGGCGCTGTGGCTGGCCCTGCAGCGCGGCGAGACCTGGTCCGGCGAGTTCACCAATCGAAAGAAGGATGGCACCACCTTTGTGGAGCAGGCGGTGATCTCGCCGCTGCGCCAGCCCGATGGCACCATCACGCACTACGTCGCGGTGAAGGAGGACATCACCGACCAGAAGCGCCTCACGGCGGAACTGGCGCGGCACCGGGATCACCTGATGGAGCTGGTGGAAGAGCGCACCCGCGAGCTGGAGGAGGCGCGCACGCTGGCGGAGTCGGCCAACAAGGCGAAGAGCGCGTTCCTCGCCACGATGAGCCACGAGATCCGCACGCCGTTGAACGGCGTCATCGCGATGGCGGAAATGCTGGCGCTCCGTCCGCTGCCCTCCGAGGATCACGAGTCCACGAAGACGATCCTGCGATCGGCGCACAACCTGCTGGCGGTGATCGACGATATCCTGGACTTCTCCAAGATCGAGGCGGGCAAGCTGGAGCTGGAGGTGGCCGACTTGCCACTCTGCCTGGTGGCGGACGATGTCGTCGTGGCGCTCGAGCCGGTCGCGTCGGCCGCCGACGTCGCCTTGGCCGTCCACGTGGCGCCGGAGGTGCCGCCGCATGTGCGGGGGGACGCAACCCGGGTGCGGCAGATCTTGCTAAATCTTGGCGCCAACGCGATCAAGTTCAGCGGCGGGCGTCCCAACCGGCGCGGCGAGGTCGCCATTCATGTGGGCGTCGTGAGCCAGTCGCCGCTTCGCGTGGCGCTGCAGGTCACGGACAACGGCATCGGCATGACGCCAGAGATCGTCGGACGGCTCTTCCAGTCCTTCACGCAAGCGGAGGCTTCGACCACGCGCCGGTTTGGGGGCACGGGGCTGGGCCTCGCCATCACGAAACGACTCGTGGACCTCATGGGAGGCACGATCGAGGTGGAGAGCGCGCCGGAGCGTGGCTCGACGTTCACGGTCATCCTGCCGTTTGCCACCGTCGGGCCGACGAACTGCGACGCGCCGATGACGCACCGGACTGGTGCCGAGCCCGTGGCGGCCGCCGACCTGCGCCATCGGCCGCTCTCGCTCGACGAGGCGCGGTCACAGGGGCGCCTGATCCTGGTGGCCGAGGATGACAGCATGAACCAGAAGGTCATCCTGCAGCAGCTCGGCCTGCTGGGATACGCAGGCCAGATTGCTGCGGACGGCGACGAGGCGCTTCGGCTGTGGCGTGCAGGCGGGTACGCCATGCTGTTGAGCGACCTGCACATGCCGAACATGGACGGCTACGAGCTCTCGTTGATCATTCGTGCCGAGGAACCGCCGGGCACGCACCTGCCGATCTTCGCCCTCACCGCCAACGCGCTGCGCGGCGAGGCGGAGCGCGCCACGTCCGCCGGCATGGACGGGTACCTGACGAAACCGGTCCCGCTGGCGACGCTGCGCGACGTGCTCGCCCAATGGATCGTGCCTGTGTCGTCGTCCGGCTGACGGCGCGTTGCCCGATCCGCACGCACAGAGGGGCGACTCCGCCGGAGCCGCCCCTCTGTTGTTTCTCTGTTGTCTCTCTGTTTTCTCTCTGTTGTCTCTCTCCTCACTCCACATTGATTCTGACGCAGGGTCCTCGTTGATTTTGTCGCACTTTGGCATCCGTGCTCCACATTGATTCTGTCGCGACCAGAAACACGTCACCTGCCTCGGCACTTCTTGCCGCTTCTGCATTCAGTAGGATAGCGGTGGCGATCCGACGCCAACCTCACTCTAGCGTACTCGCGGTTTGAGCTCGATGGCCACCAATCTCTTGTGGAACAACTTGAAGTTCTCGTCTCGTTGAGTTTCCTCTGCACAGAGATCTGCGAGAAATGCCTGTGTCGCTGCCCTATCTGCAAACGGCCCGTCATCCTGGCCGCTGAGGTAACGCTCCAGGATGGCAAGCTCGTGTTTCCATTTCGCCACTTCGTGATAGAACGCTTGTACTGATCCGAAGAGTTCTCGATCGAATTCCGCGACCTTGTCCGCAAGACGTTCGTACCGGGCAGTCGCGTACGGGAAAAGAGCAAGACTGGCGTGCGGTTCTGATTCGCCCACCGGAGTGAAAGTGGCATGCATCGTGCCACTTCGATCAACCCAGGCACCGGCCGTCCTGTCCATGCTACTGTCGAGATCGCGTATTCCTTCAAGCACCGCGAAAGTGCGTTTGAAAGCCCAGTAATTCTTCTCAGTCTCTTCCGCGAGAAGCACCTTCAGCGCGAGGGTGGTCTGTCTCCGGCGCTTGTTGTCCCGCATGGTGGTCCAGACTTCTCGCGCGATGAACAACACCACCGCCGTGATGATGGAGGCTGAAAGCCACGGCGATTCAGCGGTCGTGGCTGGCCGGAGTACCTCGGGGTTCGGGGCGACCTGAAGGGTCGCACACTCCAGCTTCCCATTCGCACGTGAGCGCGCGGCCCCCAAGCCTGGCGGAGCCAGAACCCCGGATCCCTGGGCTGGCCCGCTTGCATTCGCACCTCTCTCATCGCGTGGAGCATCGCTATTCTGCATCTTCTGCATGGGGTCCGTCCTCTGCGTAGCAGCTACGAGATGGTCATCCCACATCACATGATTGCCCTGTTGGTTGACGGCATTGACGCAGGCAATGCATTCCAGCAAGTCCTCCTTCTGCTGGAATCGTCGCGCGTCTTGCGGCATGCAGCTTGAGCGCCCTGTGCATAGACGGTCTCCTGTTCTCGGACGGTCCGGCAGATACTCAACCACCGCGTTGCCGGTGCTCCGCTGCGCGCAGCTGCAGCAACTGGAGGCACTGCTCACGACACCAACGACGCCCAAGACGCTGCCTCGCCTCGCGGACGGCGGCGGTATGACACCGTCCGAGGCGGGTGCGGCTACCGCATGGGCACTGGCGCTTGTTCGCGTGCCGACGCCGCATACCCGCGAGTCGCAAGAACTCGTCGACGCGTGTGCTTACTGGCAGACGAAACTCACGTCTGGCGTCCTGTTCAAGTCCGGCGGCTCCATGTGCGAGCTCACCGTACGGCATCCTGCGAAACCGGACGAAAAAGGCATGCGCGTACAGGTACGGTACCAGTACGCGATCGACGAATCGACCAATCGTCGGTTCGGCCGCAATCGCCAATGTCTGCGCCATAGGCGAACCAAGGCACAGCGACCCATCAGCGAACTGATGGAACTCGCGCGGAATCCGCGCGTCGAGTTCGAACGCCTTCGGCAGGAGTCGTGGGAAGCTGTGAGGTATCTCAATAGCTACCCGGTACTGTGCGTCGAGCATGACATCGTCGGGGCCGATGACGCGCGTGCAGAGCGTACCTTCGATTCGCACGAGGGCGGCAACCCCCGGGAACAGCGCGAGACCCGGGTGCTGTACAAGAGCCTCTGCCAGTTGCCAATGCGGAGGGATTGAGAACGGCCTCGTCAGCTCCTCCCGCCAGTGCGGTGCTGTCCCCAGGGTCGGGGAGCGTCATGGATGCGCGGAACCGCGAGAGACGCGACTCTTGCCGAAGACGCCCGCATCGCCATTCGTCGTTCGAACTCCGCCGTCGGCGACACCTGAAGATGCTGCGCGACGTAGCGCAGGTCCGGGGAATCGGTGAGCGCCCTCACGGTGGCGCGTGCCTGTTCGAGCCATGTCCAGAAGCTCGTCTCAAGTTCAGGCTTGGCGCGCCATTTGTCGGCGTAATCTTCCTGCGGATGCGTCGGATTCGGAACCTTCGGCCAGCTGTTGCGCACAAATCCTCCCATCCGTTCCACGACTGCGCGAAGGGCGGTACTCAGATCCCGTTCCCCGCCGTAAGCGTGCGCCGCGAGATTGGTGATGATCATGCTGATGGGCGCGAGCTCCGGTCGCTGACGGAACATCACGTCGCGATGCCTTTTCAGAATTTGGATGCTGCGCTGCAATGGCGTGCGCCACTCGTACGGCGGCACGTCCTCGACGGCCACCCTCGCCGCGCGGTACGTCTCATCACCACGCCCGCGCGCTGCCTGCGCCTCAAACCATCGCGCGAAACCGCGTGGGTTGCTTGTGAGCCAGTCACTGGTAACGAGGCGGTATCGCAGATGGCGGTCGTCAGTGATGGCGATCGCGCGAAGCACCCAGGACTCGGCAACCCCGCTGGCGCGAAGGGACGCGAGGAAATCAGCGTTCGCTGGGACGCTGGGGAGTGAATCGAGATGGAACGGAACTTCGTCTCGATAGTTCAGGCGCCAGCAACGGTGCTTCTCCTCTGGCGGCAGCATCTGGTGCGCCCGCGCGTAGGCGGCGAGTTCGGCCCCGAAGCGTACCTTGAGTTCCGCCTGTGACAGTTGGTCGGCACGAAGTCCCTCGAATACGACGACCTGATCGAGGTCATACGCCGTTCCCTCGACCAAGGGTTTGATGACGGTACCGTAGCGGAAGGAGCCCTGAGGGTGCACCTTCGGCCGGAACTGAGCGAGCGACGACTCGGGTCGACGGAGCCACTCGCCTAGTGAGGTGTGCCGGTCGGCGGCTCTCGCGTAAAGCGAGGGAGGAATGTCAAGTTCGTCGGCCACGAACGTCCAGAGCATAGTCGACGCCTCGACACTGGACGCATTGGACAGAGCAGTGCTGGTCATGACTTGGTCTCCGCAGCGAGAGTGAACGCGGGGAGAAAGCCACCGCGCGACTGATGCTCGTCGTATAGAATCCAAGGCGAATCGGCTTTTGGCATGCGGACACGGCCGAACTCGACGGCCAGCGACGCTGGCATGGCGGGGAAGACGTGTACAGGCGTCGAGTGGCCATGTTTCGCCTTGAGGCGGTCAAGGACCTTCCGCATCGTTCGCCGGAACGCGCGCTGCATTGCGCGCGAGTTCGCAACGTCGTTGTGTGGCACCGGCAAGGTGACCGTCCAGATCGCCGTGTCGGCGCCGAGCACTCGCTTGATGCGATCAGGGGTCACGGTCGCGCTCAGCGACAGTAACAACACGGGTTCACCCCGCGCGGAGTCGGGTTCCACCACCTGGAACTCGGGGACCTCGGCTTCCGGTGGCCACGCCCATCCGGCCGGCTCGCGATGTAGCTGGTAGGTGACTGCCGGCGTTATATCGCCGAGGAGCACGCCAAGATCGATAAGCAGAGGCTGCGGCGCCAAGGCAAATACTGATATGTGGGCTAGTTCGCCGCTTTCGATGGGAATGCGCACCTGCCGGTCAAATTGGCGCGCGAGTTGAATACGCTCCGCCGCCCAGAACGCAATGTCATGATCCCGTCGTGCGCTATCGCGCGTGCCGAGGGCAATCATGGTGGTCGACGCTGGCACGCTATCGGGGAAGAGCGCATTCGATGCGTCACGGAAGGTTGGAAGCGCCTGGTGTTCACCGACGTGCGTGCCGTACGTCACGATGTGCGATGATCGAGGTGCCAAGTCCGTCACCACCTCAATTCGTTGCTCGTGACGTCGCTTCCACGCGAGCAACAGCTCGACGGTGTATCGCGTGGGACCGTCGGCGCGATCGATGTTTACATGGCAGTCATGGCACAACAGCAGCAGGTTGTCGATGTTCTGCAGCAGCGCCGTCGGCCACTTGTGGTCGGCCCGGGGGCCGCCAGGGCTGAACGCGCGGATGTGCGCCTTCTCAGCCAAGTTCCGCGTCTCCTTCGTGACCGGAGAGAGCGTCAGGTTTCGGTTGCAGTTGTCAAACTGACAGCGACCCGCCGCCCGCCCCCAGAGCATGTTCTGCACGGGTAGTGAGACAAATCGGGTAATGTCACGCGAAATGAGCGGTGCGCTGCTGGCCCGCTTGGCGAGGCGCTTGGCTTTCTTTCGTCGAGAGCCCGTCACTACTCGTGGATGTCGCTTGGGTTTCATGGATGAGCCGGCCGGATTGTCGTGCATTGACGGATCGATGGATCAGTAACCAACGAGCGGAAGGCTCGAAGGCGTTGCGAAGTCCAACGCGAGATGGGAGAGATACCCGGCCCTGAGTCCGCCGAGTGCGCCGGCCAAGACGTGCCAGAAATACACAAGGAGTTGTTGGATCAGTCGTTCGAGAGAGCCCTCCGGAAGTAGCATCGCGCGCACCTCGTGCGCCGCGGCGACGCGGCGACACGCCGCCTGCCACTCATTCACTGGGAGCCTTGCCACGGCGACACCGAACACAACGTCATGGGCGAGGGCCCGATGCCGCGGTCCGGTCGTCGCGGGTTCGAGCCAGTCGGGACAGCGACTTCCTACCACGCCGCCGACAGCCGCTGCCACTATCTCAAGATCGCGATGTGGTGAGTACGCCGAACTGGTCGATCGCATCCCTTCCGCCATACCCGCGACCAAACCTGCGATGTCATGTACCGGTCGATTCGGCATCAGCGACACTCAGGGAGTTTGAGAAGATTGTCCTTCGTCGTCGCATCAGGCTTGGTCTTCACGAACCTCGTGCCGCGCGAGTTCACGACGGCAACCAGCGGTGCCCGACTACCACCGGCAACCACAAACGCGAGCCCTCCGCTCTTCACCCAGTCGTGCATAACTTCACGGGTGCTTCGGCCGATCTGCGCGTTTTGCTCGTTTACCCATCCGAGGGTCTGGATTGCCTCGTGCGGGTCTTCGTGATATCCGCCTGCCTTGTTGATGCATGTGATACGAAGGCTCATGGCCGACTCCTGGATTCTGCACCGGGATTGGGTGCTCAACCGACACGCGAACCCCGGCGCGTTGATTCAGAATTGGGAAGGCCGAACCAGAAGTCAAGTGGTACATGACACGTCAAAGGTTTATCACACCAACATAGTGCGTGGGAGTTTGCATTTTCGTTCGCGCAGCATAGTTTGCAGGCATATGGGAAAGCAGCGGTCACAGGCGAGCCGCGATCTGAGCGGCCGCGTGCAAACTGCGTTTGGCGAGCGTCTCAAGGGATGTCGCGCCCAAGCAGCACCACGATTTTCACAGCAAATGATTGCCACTGCGCTCGAAGTAAGCCGCACGAGCGTGAGCAATATCGAGAATGGCCGGCATCGGATCTTCCTCGATCAGGTGTACGCTGCCGCTCGCGCACTCCGGGTGCCGGTCGCAAGCTTGCTGCCGAGTGAGGAAGATCTCGTGTCATCGCCATCGGTCCACTCGGCGCCGAACGCGGGTATCGACGCGAGGCAACTCGAGGCCCTCGGACCGCTCGTGGAAGCTGCAATCATCAGCAAACGCGCTCGAAAGCGCACCCGTCTCAAGTAGAAGGATCGAAGACCTATGCCTCCTATCCCACGCGTGACACGTGCGGCGCAAGCGATCCTGACTGGCGCCGCGATCAGTCGCTTGCCGGTCGACGTCCGAGCGCTGGCGAGGAAGCACGCATTCCTCATGCGTGATCCGCTGCCTCCCGATGTGTCAGGAATGTTGATCCCGGCCCCAGTCGATGCGAAGAAGTCGTGGATCATCATGGTGAATCCAACGCATTCCATCGAGCGTCAACGATTCACGATCGCCCACGAGTTGGGCCACCTTGTGCTTCATCAGTACACGTCACCACATGCGGACGGCATGCAACGAGTGAGGTTCCGAGACGATACGTCTTCGGCGGGCACCGACCGCGATGAAATCGAAGCGAATCAGTTTGCGGCCGAACTGCTCATGCCGGAGCAGTTTCTCTTGCCACGTCTTCGAGAACTTGGATTTGATTCATGGGACGGTGAACCGCCAGATGACGCCGCGGACGCCATCGGTGACCTCGCCGCGGAATGTAAGGTCAGCCAACAAGCCCTGGTGATTCGAATTGCCAATTTGTTGCTGACACCGTAAGGCTCATCTCATACACACGAACGAGCCTTCCGAGATAGGTCAGTCGTAGATCTCGTATAGAATGCGCTCCAGAAGGTCTTGCACGGCGTCGGCGCCTTCCGCCGTGGCCAAGCACTCAAGCGGCGTTTTCCCCGACAGCCGTTTGTTCGGATGGTGCAGAAACTCCTGAGCGCCTTGCTCGTCGCCGTGCCATACACGGAGGGCGAGTCCCTTGATACGAGCGGTCCGCGCGATGCGATCGAGGTCTATGGTCATCGTGTATGTACCGCGAATGTCGTTCGGCGAAGGTTGAGCAGATTCTCGCCAATGCAATAAAGTCGCGTGCATTTGGAGCGCAAAGCGCACTGGAAGCACGGCGGTGGGTGCGCGACGCGACGAGTCATGCGCGCCACCACCAGCAGTCGCCGATTGCGATGAAACCCTTCGCCGTTCGCCGAACCGACGCGTCCGGATCACGGTGAATCACCTCCGTGAGCAGCGGAGTGGCGGCGTCTTTGAGCACGTGGCCGAGTGCCCAGAGCGCGCACTCCCGCACGCCTGGATTCACGTCGTTGCGAGCATGGTTGGTCAGGAGTTCGACCGCGTCTGGCGGCTGGAGCAGCGCAAGCGTCCCCATAACGCGCTGACGAATGGACGTGGTACCTGTTGCGAGCGCGGCTCGTACATAGCGTGCGTCGCGGAGGTCGCCGAGTTCTTCAACCGCCCAGAACGTGTGGAGTTGGCACTTCGGGCCGCCCCACTGTCGCGCCGCGTAGGCGATGGCATCCACCTGGTCGAAGAGGTACTGCGCCGCAGTCGCTGGATCTCCGGACCGACGACCTACAAACCGCGGATTCGGGACGCGGCGGATGGCTCTCTGGTAGTGCTGTATGATGCTTCCGTCGACTTTCAGACTGGCGGCCATGGCGTTGAGGGGCGCGAACAGGTTTCGCAGCGTTCGCGCCGTCAGACCAGGGGGCTCGTGCTGGACCTCGGTCGGTATGTCCTCTCCGCGCGCGGAGCGAAAGCTCAGCCAACCGAGCAAGGTGTTCGCATGCCTCTCGAGATCACCCAGCCAATTAGCCAACTCTTCGGTCTCGCGCGGCAGTGCGTGGACGCGTGTGGATAGGTCCTCGATCTCACGCAGCAGCTGCCGCGCGCGTCCAGTCGCGATGATCGGTGAGTGAGCGTTTTCAAGCGCCGCGATGCGCTCCACGAAACGACCTCGCGTTACGGCGGCATTCACGCCGCGACACTCTACCAGCCGACGGGCTGCTTCAAGGCGTTCGTCGTCATCTATCCCGGTTGCGACCCAGTATACCGCGCTCCCGTGCATGACGCCGACTTTGCGAACGCGCTGCGTTCGTCTAGCCACTCGGCGGCGATTACCGCAATCGACGCGCTCCTTGGCGAGGTCCGCCAGCACGTCTGCGATCTTGGTGATGCCGGACAATGCTAGTTGCGGGTCCGCCAGGATGGCATCGCGGAGGTCTGACGCGTTCACTACGGGACACCGGCTGAGCTGAGTCACTCGACGTGCGGCTTCCACCACGCGGTCTGATTCAGTGGCATACGGCTCCGCCACCACCGACGCTTCGTCCTTCGGCGTCGGCCCAACAAGCATCCACACCGCGTCGCGCCCGGGCACCTGACGCACCACGGGTTCGCGCGATTCAGCGAGAGAGACGAGCGCGGTTCGCACTCGGAGGGAGCTGGTGTTGCCGACTGGCGTTGCGCGACCCTCCGCCTGTCGCGCTTCGATGTCTTTCTCAAGAAAGGCACGGAGTTCTTTGGCGGTGAACATATTTCGGTCGGCAGGTCCGAGCATGCGGCGCATTGCCTCAACAACGTAGTCAAGCCAGGTAATGGGTTCGGTGGGCACCCAGGAGGAGGCGTCCGTGACCCACCGGCTTGGCACTAAGAGCTTGCGACCATCTTGTGTTGCGCCACGGACGCTCCCAATTGCACGCAGACGTTTGCTCGCCGTCAGGCTTAGCAGGTCGTGTACCACGCGCTTCCTGGTCAATGCGCCGACGTGTACATCACCCGGCGCGAACGTCGTGGCGTACTGCCAGACCTCGGAGGCGCGGACCCCGCGACCGTGCATCATCACCGCCCGCCCACACAGCGACAACGTTCGGACGCAACGCGAGATATCCGCAGAAAGCGCGTAAGGCGCGTAGCCGCCCGGCACCTCGACCACGTGGCCGCTCTGCACCAGCTCGACGAGTGCTTGGGCGACCGCCGCCGGCAGCCCGTCTCCGCGACCGAGGAGGTCGAGGTCCGGGGTGGTGAGATCCCTGATAACGGTCGCCTGCGTGGCTGGAGTTGCGTTGGCGAGGACATGGTACTCGACGAGATCTCGCACCCGCAGAGTCGCCTGCTCGGAGGGCACCTTCCTCAGGGAAGTCGGTACGACCCGTGCGGAGTTAACAACTTCGGTCGCCGTCATATTGCCGCTGCCCACGATCGCTTCGTCCGGTCTCGACCCAGCTTGGCGTCCTGCTCAGAAATGGCGTGCACCATGCGGAGAGCTCGAATGCCGAACGGAATCGACATTTCCACAGCCATTGATTCGGCACGTTCGACGAGCGGGAGCATGTAGCCGATGAGCCCGCCGTGTGACACCGTGCCGCTCAAGAGAAACTCCATGACTTCGCTGCCTGCTACTGTCTCCGGATCGACTGTCTCAAAAAAGGGGTGGGCCATGCGCAGTACGAAGAGGGCTGTCTTCGTGTCGTAGGGCTCGAAGAACACTCGGTCCACTACACGGCGCTGCACCTGCGGCATCACATCTACGTTGATAGGTAGGTCGTCCATACCGACGAGAACCACGGTTAGCGGATGTCGCTCACGCGTCGCCACCGTATTGATGAGCGTCACGAGGTGGTCGAGACCCTCGGGCGGAATGTGACCTGCCTCATCAATGAAGACCACTTGGGTGTTGGCCAGGCGGAGCCCAGCTGCGATTGACGTCAGCAAACCCGGCACGTCCAGCGACCGCAAGTCGCGCGGCATGCTGAGCCGGAGGACCATCTTAGCGAACTCACTCAGCAGTCGGCGCTGGAGAAGGCCCACCTTCATCCGTTGACGCAAGTCGCTGGACACGAAATAGGCGGCGGCAAATGAATCCTCGACGCCGTCCTCGTGACCCTGGTTGATACTGTTCGCGATATGCAGGGCGGCCGTAGTCTTTCCGGCACCGGCGTCACCCGTCAGGACTACCATTTGCCCGCGCGGTTTGTGCGCGTGAAGGATGCGGTCTTGCGCCTGCAACATCTTTGGCGTGAGAACTACATCGGGCGCGCGGAGTCTTGGAAAGACGATCGGAGACATGGCGTTAGACCGTAAGTGAAACTGGGGTTGTGGAACGAGTTGGCCTCGGACAGGCGCCAGCTTGCGCGCGCTGTGACTCGGCGGTCGACTGTTGGGACATGCGGTCCACGTAGGCCTTGATGTCTTCCTGTGTTTGGACGGCGACCGCATCGGCCGCTGTGGACGAAGTGGACTGCGCGGCGATCTGCGCGGCCTCAGCGCGTGCCTCAGCCATATCCTCTCCCGAGCGGCGTTTCTGGACTCGGTCCTGCTTCACGGACTCGGCGAAGTACTTGGGTAGGCGCTCTGCGAGGCCAGCTATTCGTTCCTGCTCGGATTTGCGCAGTTGCCACCAAGCGGTACGAACGTCTCGGTCGGCGTAGGGCGAGCGTTTGTCGCGGATGTCCCAGAGCTCGTCCACAAACACCCCGGTGTCCTCGTCGTAGGCGTAGACGCTCGCCAAGTCGTCTGGGTTGTACTTCAACTTGAGCCGATGCCCGTTGCGTGCTGTCAGCGCCGGCCCCCAATAGACGCCGCGAGCCATCCCCGGGAGGGTGAGCCGCACCACACCTCGCGTGACCTGGCGACGAGCCTCATAGAGCAACAGGATGTCGAGATCGCGCTTCGGCGGCACCGCTCGCCGCACTGCGGTGTTGGCCCACAGCTCCATCGGCGTCTGCCTAGCGCCCCCGTGCCGAGTGCTGTGGTATTCCTCTTGAATCCAGCGGAGTATCTCGCGGCGGGCCTGCGGTACCGTCAGCAGCTCACCGACGCGCGAGGCAGACCACGGCGTGCCGCGTGAGCTGTTGTGCTTGTAGCCCGGCATCTGAGGCAGGAACTGCTTGGTTATCGTGCTGAAGAAGCGCTCTACCTGCGGCTTCTCGTCCGGCCTCCGTGGAGCGCAGAACTCGAGTCGAATATCTAGCCCGGCCGCGAAGGCCGACACGTGGGCTGACCGAAAGTCCTTTCCGTTGTCGAGCGTGAGCTGTTCGGACGGCCCGCACGAGATCCAGCCTGGATGGTCTTTCGGTAGAATGGCCATGCGCAGGCAATGGGCGATCGTGAATGAGTCCGGATATCGCGTGGAGACGACCGCACCCATTACGCCGGCCGAAAAGGTATCGATGATCGCGGTCAGGTAGAGTTGCACGGCCTGCCATACGCCGTTCTCTTCCACCTTGACCCACAGGTCGAGGGGGGTGTGATCCGCTTGCCACTCTTCGTTGGCGTAGGACGTCCAGAGCATTAGCGCAGTAGGGCGTTTCTGTCGGGTGTGCTCCGACCACCCGAACTTCCGAACGTGGTCTTTCCACGGACCGAGAGAGCGAACAAAACGGCGAATGGTCTCGCAACAGGGCAGCATGACCTGCCCTGCACGGACATCATCAGCGAGTAGGCACCCGTTCGCCGTCGAATCGGCAGCCAGCAACCGCTCCTTCAGGTTGGCGACGTGCCGCTCGAGCATCTGCCGCAACCCCGATGCTCCAATCCCCACGTGGGTCATCCACAGCGTTTCGAGGAGGCTGCACATCTCCGGACGAAGGACCGTCACCTTCGCGCCGTTGCGTACGCGCCGTTGGTCATTCAGATCACCGCTGATCCGCTGCTGCTGATACAGCCGCTGCGCCCAGCGCCGTGAGGCCTTGGTCACAGGGATGCTAGCACGCTGCAACGCCTCGCGCGCCGAGGAACCGCCCGCCATGGCGCCGACAACAATGTGTCGTTGGGTGAAATCGGCGAGATCCTCTACCCGTTGCTCCCCCAGCGTTCTCCGTCGTCTCTTCGGCATCGGCGGATTCGGCGGTGCTGCGGTTTCTGTCGGCAGGTCGATTCCGCGGTCCGCGAGGCGCGCGAGCAGAGAGGTCTCCCGGGCTTTGAACTTGGCGAGCATCGCGTTGGCCTGGTCCACGCTGAAGACCTTCCGTTCGTCCCCGCTCTTGTTCAGTCGCCCGAACTCTCGGAGCTCATCGTCGTCCATGAGCTGGTGTTCGCGCGCGAGCGCGGCGATTCGGTACAGCGGTCCTTGGGCGCGCGCAATTTCCTTTCGCAGACTGCGTAGGGTCGGCGGCGTATCGGCTGATGAGAGACGCACGGGAGCTCTCGGGCGAAGGACTCGGGGGACGTCCAAAGTCTGAACACAGCATAAGGTGCCAGAATTCCAATTTATCGGTGTTTCAGATAACGCAAGATGCGCAACGTACCTTCGGAGGACCCCTCTCCTCTTCCCGATGCGCGCGACCGACAAGAAACGATTCCGAGACTTGGGGCGCCAGCTGCGCGAGATCCGCGTCTTAGCTGAGCTGACCACGGGGGAGTTGGCGAACGAGATGAATCGTGGCCAACCATGGATTAGCGAAATCGAACGCGGGACGCGCCATTTGGACGTGTTCGATTTCGTTCGCCTGTGCAGAGCGCTTGCGTTGCATTCCGACGAGGCGATCACGCTCCTCGAAAGCGTCGTGGACGACTCCTCGCTCGACGATAAGTCCTCGACCAAGGGCCCTAAGGTCCGCCCGAAGCCCGGTCCTCGAAAGCGTCGCGTGTAGACGCCGGCGCGCGCCGTAAACGTCGCTCGGTTTGAGGGCATCGCCCCGATGGTGCCAGACAGGACTTGAACGCCTTGGTCAGCACAAGGCGATTCGATCTTGTCAATCAACCCGTGCTCATCGACGTCTGCGCCCTGAAGGTCACCTGCGCGCGCGCGACCCCTCTACGGCTTCTTGATGAGGTGCCGCACGCCTGACAGCCGACCTCGCTTCAGCAACGGTACTGTACTGCTGCCTGTCGTGCTGTGCCGCCGACCGCGGAGGGTTACGGCGCGCTCGAGCGCAGGGAAGCCTCGAGTTGTTCGAACTCTGACAGGGCAGCCCGCAGGTCTTCAACGATTTCCGCGGCGATGATGTCTGGGGCGGGAAGGTTGGCGGACTCCTCAAGGGCCTCGTCCTTCAGCCAAGTGAGGTCGAGGTTCAGCTTGTCGCGCGACGCCAGCTCGTCGTACGAGTATGCGCGCCAGCGTCCTTCCGGATTCTCCTCGCTCCAAGTCGCGACACGTTCCTCTCGGTGCCCCGGCTTGTAGCACACGAGGAAATCATCCAGGTGCTCGCGCTTGAGCGGGCGCGTTTTGAGCGTGAAATGCTGGTTGGTGCGGAGGTCGTAGACCCAGAACTGCTTCGTCCACGGGGTCTCGCTCGCCGGACGCTTCTGGAAGAACAATACGTTGGCTTTGACGCCTTGCGCGTAGAAGATGCCGGTCGGCAGCCGCAAGAGCGTGTGCACGTCGCAGTCGTGCAGCAACCGACGACGTATCACCTCGCCGGCCCCCCCTTCGAAGAGCACGTTGTCCGGTACGACGACCGCGGCATGACCCTGCATGGCCAGAATCGTTCGAACGTGCTGGACGAAATTCAGCTGCTTGTTCGACGTGGAGGTCACGAAGTCGTCCCGCACAATCGTCAGGTCTTCGCGTTCCGGCCCGCCTTCCTCATTGAGGAACGTCACACTCGACTTCTTGCCAAACGGCGGATTGGTCAGAACCATGCTGAACCGTTCCCCCGGATCGGCACGCAGGCTGTCGCCGGGCCGCACGGGTAGTTCGGCCTCATCATTCTCGGGGCCGACGCCGTGGAGGAGCAGGTTCATCGCGCATAGCCGGGCTACGCCGTCGGTGATTTCGTAGCCGCGCAGCGCCTCGAGCTTGAGCCGCTTCTTCTGCCGGCGGTCCATCGTAGGATTGTGCTTGACGATGTAGTCATGGGCGGCCAGGAGAAACCCGCCGGTCCCGCAGGCCGGGTCGCAAATCGTGTCCCGCGGCGCTGGCTGCACGGCATCGACAATCGCTTGGATGAGCGCGCGCGGGGTGAAGTACTGCCCGGCGCCGCCCTTCGACTCCGACGCGTTCTTCTCCAGCAATCCCTCGTACGCCTCGCCCTTCACATCCACATCGAGTCCCGTCCACTGTTCCTTGTCGATGAGGTCCGCAATGAGGCGCCGTAGCTTGGCGGGATCCTGGATCTTGTTCTGGGCCTTCTTGAAGATGAGGCCGAGCATTCCCCCTTTGCGCCCGAGTGCGTCGAGAGTCTTCCGGTACTGGACCTCGAGGGCGTCGCCGTCTTTCGACAAAAGCTTGTCCCATGTGTACGGTTCAGGGACAATCGACGGTTGATTGAATGGAGCGAGCGTACGCTCGTGGGCCATCTTGAGAAAAAGGAGGAACGTGAGCTGCTCGACGTAATCCAAGTACGACAGCCCGTCGTCGAGGAGCACGCGGCAGTAGTTCCACAGTTTCTGAACGAGTTGGTGGGGCGTCACGGATGAGTGGGCTGCGGGATGAGCTTACGCTCAAGAGCGGCGTGCAGAATGGCACGTTCGAGCCGCAGCGCCCGCGCCTTCTGCACGTCCATCGCGGAGAGCAGTCTGGTGGTGGAGACAAACGCCGTCTCTGCTGCTTCCACGATCGCGTCTTGGGCCGCTCGTGGAGGCAGGGGGACAAGAACCGCTTCGATATCCGGTTGACTGATCTTGTAGATGCCGGCTGTTGTTCTTGCCCGCATCTCAATCTGGCGACGTACGCTTGCGGCGTCCCATACGACACGCAGGTACGCTGCACTCATTCGCTCGCCCTTCGTTCGCACACGAATTAGCGTATCCGGAAACGCGACGGGGGGCTCCACGCGGCCCACAAGCCCGCCGCGACCAACCAGATGTCGAGACCCGTTTCCCCGCACCACGAGAAAGTCACCTTCGCGACAGACATACCGGGCCGCCTCCGCCGCCGACCACGCACCGAGCTTGTGCTGTCGCAAGTCCACGCCTCCGTTGCGCAGCGCATTTAGACGAAGGACCGGAAATCCTGACGTCGCCGTCGGAACGGATCGCCCGTTGGCGAGAGGTTCGCTCAATAGCCCGCCGAGCGGCACGCAACGATAGCCGCTGACCAATTGTTCACGGACAGCCCTCGCCAGGGCCAACGCGTTCACCCTCGCTCGCCCCATTGTGGCATTCGCGGCTGTAAGGTCAGATAGATATTCATCGAGCATCGATGCTATACGGCGTTGCTCGTCGATCGGCGGCAGAGGAAGCGGGATCTCGCTGATGGTCCTCGACGACAGATGCTTGACCGTGATTGATGACGTCTTCGCGTTGATGGCCGCCAGATAGCCAGGAAGAACGTGTGACAGATAGCGAATATCGACGGCGTGCGTCGAAGGAGTAATTCGACACACCCGTTGGTTCAGCAGACCGCGCGGGCCACGCCAGGTGTGGGCATGAAAATCGCCGTCCATACCAATGAGCAAATCGCCCGCGTTAACAACGAACGATTCATCGTACGACCCGTTAAAGCACACCTCCGTTGTGTCGCTGTCAATGTCGCGAATGCGGATGAGCGGCACACCGTTTTCGCGGTCGAACTGCGCTGACGGAAACGGATAGCCATTCTGTATACTCGCCACCTGCAGGAGAGGCACGCGCGGCCACAGGCCGCCCCCGTCCCCGAGCAGACCGTTTGAGTTCTCACGTACGATGTCGGCTAGGGATGCGGTGAAACTCATGCCACCAACACTCGGTTCAACTCTTCGAGCATCGGCACGAGTTCGTCGCCAAACTCACGGTAGGCGCCCACGCGCCCGCCATGCTGCGCGAACGGTACGCCGTCGAGGTCGTCGGCAGTAATCTCGACGCTCCCGGCAATATGGTCACGAATATCCTCGAGCCACCGGCGTTGCTCGGACGTAAACGTCCGCCCCTTGTTCGCTTGCTGCGCGAGCCATGTGCTGAACCGTTCCTGCGCCGTCACAACGAACGGCACGAGGGAGTTGTCCTGGTGCATGGCGAACCGCACCAGGCTGACGAGGTTGGTCAGCATGGCGGTCCCACTGCCGCGCACCCGACTCTTATCGAGCACCCGGTACGCCTCCCACAGCACGTCGGGCGTCCACGACCGTGGGGGGGCCTGAATCTTGTCAGCAAGCTCTCGAATGTCCTCGTACCGCAGCCGCTGCGTGTACGGGCGGTTGTAGAGGATCTGCAACGCGGTCAGCTCATCTTTGTATTCCACGACGAACTGCTCGAAAGACGTGACCAACGACTTGGCGCGCGCCTTAGCCGCCGCGTCGAACCCGGCGAGAATCACGCGGTCCTTCGTGACCTCGTCCAGGACCTGTTCCTTGGCGGCCCGCAGTCGGAGGATTTCTTCCCGCAACGCAGGGTTGGCCGCCAGAGGCTTGACCGCCGCCTCGCGGAGGGAGGTGGCCGCAGCGGCAACCTGGGCTTCGGTCGGTGTCGCATCGCCAGAAAGCCCGGCCGCCGCGCGGGCCGCCGCTTCGTGGCGGTCCGGGTCACACGCGGCGAGCAATCCGGTCGCCAGGGCCTTGAGCGACGCGCCGGCCGCCATGGTGGTGAGGGCCCCGCGCTCCTCGCTCGTGAGCTCGCGGTCGAGCCGGGCAAGGCGACTCGCCAGCGTCATCACGGTGTCCTCGTCCGGCACGCTGACGGCAATGGACTTCAGTAATGACGCCAGGGACTCCGACCGCTTGCGGTCCATGGGCACCGTCTCCGCAAACTCCTGGTCGGTAGCGCCCACGCAATCCACGATCACGAACCTCGTCTTCGCGAAGGCGTCGGCGGTGACCCCCTGCAGGTCGGTGGGGTTGATCACCCGCACGCCGCGCCCCTTCATCTGCTCGAACAACACCCGGCTCTTGACCACCCGCAGGAACATCACGATTTCCAGCGGCTTGATGTCCGTGCCCGTCGCGATCATATCGACCGTGACTGCGATGCGCGGCATGGGGGCCGTGCGGAACGCCGCAATCAAGTCGTCAGTGCTCACGCCGGTCGTGCGGTACGTGATCTTCTGCGCGAAATCGTTGCCGCGGCCGAACTCCTCGCGCACCATCTGCACGATGTCGTCCGCATGGGAGTCGTCCTTCGCGAAGATGAGCGTCTTCGGGACCGTTGTGCGTTTCGGGAAGATCTCCGTGAACAGCTTGTCCTTGAACGTCCGGATGATGGTGCGGATCTGGTCCACCGCTACGACGTCGCGGTTGAGCGCCGCCGCATCGTACACGAGGTCGTCGTCGAGCGTTTCCCACCGCTTCGCCCTGGTGGCCCGGTTACGGCGCCCCACCTGGTATCCGGCGTCCACCTTGGCGCCCTGCGTCGTCACCTCGGTCTGAATCCGATAAACGTCGAAATCGACGTTCACCCCATCAGCGACGGCCTCGGGGTGGGTGTACTCCGACACGACGTTCTGATTGAAGAACGCATAGGTGTGCTTGGCCGGCGTCGCGGTAAGGCCGATGAGGAAGCTGTCGAAGTACTCGAGGACCTGGCGCCAGATGGTGTAGATGGAGCGGTGGCACTCGTCCACGAAGGCCACGTCGAAGAACTCGGGGGGCAGCGCTCGGTTATACGCAACGGGCACCGGTTCCCGGAACCGCGACTCTATCACGTCGATCGACTCCTCGTCGTCCGCCTCGGCAAGCTCCTCACCGCGCAGCATGGCGTAGAGCCGCTGAATCGTGCAGATGCAGACCTTCGCTGTCGGATTGATGGCGTTAGAGGTCAGCTTCTGAACAACGTACTCCTCGGTGAACCGGCGATTGATGTCCGGCAGGACAAAGGCATCGAACTCCCGCATCGCTTGGCGCGCGAGGTTGCCGCGGTCCACGAGAAACAGCACGCGATTCGCGCCGCCGAACTTCAGTAGACGATAGGCGGACGCAATCGCGCAAAATGTCTTGCCCGCGCCCGTGGCCATCTGGATCAGCGCACGGGGACGTTGCTCACGCAACGACACCTCAAGGCCTTCAATGGCGCGGCGCTGGGCGGGCCACAGGCCCCCTGGTACGAGCGGTGGGAACTCGCGCAGTCGTCCCCGAAACGTCGGCGCCTGGTTCTCCGCCATCCACTCTGCCGCACGTTCTGCCACCCGAAGCAACGACTCGGGGCGATGGAACGAGAACGCAGGGCGGCTTCGCGCATCAGGGTCGCGCTCATCGGTGAAGCGCGTTTCCGTCCCGGTGCTCTGATAGACGAACGGCAGTGGCCGTCCCACGGCGGGCACAGACTCTGGGAGTCCCTCACCGTACTTGCCCGACTGCAGTTCCACCCCCGTGAGCGTCACGCCCGCCGGTTTCGCCTCGACGGTGCCTGCCGCGACCCCGTTCAGCATCAACAGGTAATCGACCTCGCCCGTGGTGAGTGGAAACTCACGCACCGCGATGCCGATGCCCGCGTAACGGTTCATCGTCTTGTAGTCCTGCACGATCCACCCGGCCCGTTTCAACTGGGCATCGATCTCGATGCGAGCGAGTTCTTCAGGAGTGGTCACAGAGGCTGGAATCGCAGCGGACGATGAGGTGGTAGGGGGCGCGCGCCGAGCAGCCCACGCCCGAGTACTGGCGGTCGATGGCAAAGATCGTCTCGCACCCCACCGGCGGCCAGAGGCAGATTAGCCCGAGAAGACGGTGGAAAAGCCGTCCCCAGTCAGTGCGGGGCGTTCGGCGTCGCGATTCGCGACAGATATCGCCCGTAAGTACTGTACTGTCAACTACTTACACTATCACTAATTGTATTGCTTTTCCAGAATGTAACATGTACACTTCCGAGAGCCCGTAGAAAGGCCGAAATAGAGAACCCCATCGCCGAACTGGTCGGCAATGGGGCCTCACATTCAGGCGAGCGCGCGAGGTTCTTGGCGGATCGGCGTGCGTTCGCGGAGGAAAAGGTGCGTGCCCGGCGGACCGGGCGCAAGGCCGGGTCGGCCAGCGCGTGTTGACGCTCGATGCGCGCGGCGTCGGAACGAGCGCAACCCTTTCACCTGACGAGCACAACATGGCGAAGAACGAACGCACGTCGCCCGCTGTTGCGTCCATCGCGTCGAAGGTCCTCAAGACCGGACACGCGACGCCGACCCAGGCTAAGATTCTGGCCGCCTCGGCACTGACGCAGACGAAGGACAAGAAGAAGTCGTAGGGCGCAGCTGCAGCGGACGGTGCGTGGGTGACCCAGGGGGTCGCTCACGCACCGTCCGCGTTCGCACGCACCGACGGCCGTTCGGAAGCCGCCGCACCATGACGACAGGTGGATTGTAGCTACCGACCACTGGGGCCAGCCACAGCCCTCGCTGGCATCTAAACCAACAAGCGACGGGCATTCTCCCGCAGCGTCGAGCTGGCCTCCTCGATCTCGACTCCCCACCACCGCGCTATCTGTCTCACAGTGTCGTCGAGAGCGAGCGGCGACGCCACCGTGCCTTCGGATTCTATGAATGGCCCGTCGCTTTCTGTCAGGATTCGCTCGCGCGGTACGCCGGCGACCAATGCTTCTGACCTGTCCGAACTCGCCATCGCGGAGTTGATGGACACATAGGCGCCGTACATCACGGCGCGCTCAAGAATGCTACGTGAGCCCGAATACCAGTGTAGAATCCAGGCCCCGGGGAAGGAGTCGCCGACCGCATCTACGACGTCCGCCGCAGCCCGTCGCGAGTGCATGGTGAGAACCTTGTCGCCCGCAAGCCGGCAGCTTGTAAGCACTGCGTCCAGTACACGGCGTTGTATACGCCGCTCCGACTCCCCCGCAGTGACATGATCCAACCCGATCTCACCGATGTACCTCGTACGTGACAGGTACCGGTCGAATAGGGGCAGGTCGGCGAGCCTCTCGACCGCGAGTTCCGGGTGAAAGCCAAGCGCGGGCCGCACGAATTTCGAACGGGCCACCATGCGCTCGGTCTGTGGGAACACCGCCGGCGTATTTGTTACCGCGATGGTGTAGATTCGGGCGGCCTCGATGGCTCGCACCATGTCCCGCGGTGACGACCAGAGGTCCAGATGGAAATGCGTGTCCATGCTGGCGAGCGGGCGACGACTAGTCATCGTCTACGGCAGGAAGTCAGCGACTTCGTTTAGTCCGGCTTCGTAAACGGCAACCGATTGAGCGATCGCGTCAGAACCAGGGAGGGGGCCGACGGCCAGGATGGCCGACCGCGACACCTGCGTTGACCGGTTCGCGAGGGCGATTTCGAAGGCGCGAACGTCGCGCATCTGTCCCTGCGTCAGGAGGGGGCTGGCGGCGAGATCTATGGAATAGTCTGCGGGATCGTCGAGACCTGCGACTCGCATAGCCGCCCGTCGGACGATGCAGGGAACGCAGTAGCCACAGTGATTGGCCCTCGCGGCGGCAAAGCGTTTGATGGAGGGGTGTGCGCACGAGACGGTCTCTCTGGCACCTGCGACAAGGGCTGCCGGATGCGCGACACCAGTTAGGATCTGCCCCTTTGTGCGATAGCGATAGGGTGTTTCGATTGTCACGTTCAGCCCTAGTCCTGCAAGCAGCTGACTAAGATGCTCCAGGAAGAACGGGTGCGTCGTCCGTGTGCTCAGGGAGCCGATACGACTGCTCGTGAGTGGCACATTAAGACTGATGAAACCATTCTCAGGTATGACGAGGGGTACTGCTTGCCCCCTTCTGGCGGCCAGGGCGGATGCGGTCAGAACGCCGAGGCCGATGAACATGATTGACCGGCTACGCTGAGTAGGCTCCGAGTTGTGCCCGGGCATCAGGGGCGGCGAGACGTTCGCCTTCAAGTGCGATACTGCTCCGGGCCCCCGGATAGCCGCCAAGTGCGCGAGAGTTCGCTCTTGGGCCGGACTCGAGAAGGTGGCGCTCCCCGCAGCATTGTGACTCACGCATATCAGGTTGTGCCCCGTCGCGACTTCATCGACGGCCCCAGCAAACGAATCCAAGCCGCCGGACACGAGGCACACCTTGTCGGCGCCGGAGTGCGGTACACGTCCGCGTACACCGGGTATGTGCCCCGGAGCGGTTCGTTGACGGAAAGCTAAGTCCCATGTATCGCCAGTCAGGAACTCCAGCGCGATCTTGAGGCGCGGTGAGACGCTTGCCCACAACGCAGGATCTTCAACAGGAAGATGCAGGTAAAAGTGCCGTTGCCACCGGTCGAACGCGGAGGAGCGTGGAATGCGCAGGTCGGCCGAAAACACCGTGGCGGCAACGCGATACAGGTCAACCGCCACCTGCGGGGGCTTCAGGGCCCCGAGCGCCAGTCCGCGCCACAACGAGTTTTCATGCAGGCGAGTTCCGTCAGTGGCGCTGAGCCGCAATGTCACCGGCGTCAGGGCAGCACTGCCGCATGCAGGTGCGTACGGGTCGTTGTCGCCGGCGAGCGAGATCACGTGCTGAATCATCCTTCCTCCGCGACCAATGCGTATGCGTCGACGAAGATGCGGTCTACGAAGGCCCTCCCCTCCGCCCCTGACCAGTCGACCGCTAGTACTCCGCCCGGCAGTGAGTTGAGTGCTGTCACGTCAATCTTGACGAGGTCGGCGATGTAGAGCTTGATGTCCCTCTCGATGGCGTGAGCTCGTGCCGCATTGGGGCTGTTTGCCTCAATGCGGTCGGATAGTCGCTGCATCAACTGAGTGCTGATGTAGTGAGAAAGGAATCGCTCGAGGGCACCGATCGCGTCGGCCTCGCTCATGTTGTCCAGCGACGCGAGGTCGTCAGCGAGCAGCGCCTTCTCTAACAGCTCCTCAAGCGTCTTGCTCATCGCCATGCGCGCAATACTATCCTCGAGTCCTGGTCCGACCGGAGCCATCGCCTCCAGAAGGTCGGCGAGTATGGCTTCGACAGGCCGTCCGGCCTGGAGCCCCACATGCAGCGCATTGAACGCAGCCGCGCTACCGCCGGACGCGATCTGTCCGAGGAAGGCTCCGAGCTTGGCGGCGCTGCGCCGTCCGGCAGCTGACGCCCTCGCCGCTCCTCTGGCGCCCCCCTGAGCGGCAACGAAGCGAGAGCCAATGCTCCCGATGGTTGGACGAGCAGAGGCTCCTTGGAGGCTTGAAGTCACCAGCCGCGTCATGGCACTCTTCACGGCCGCCCAGGTCGGTTGTTCATCCTCCTGCCCAGGGAGCGGCTCGGGGCGGCCATCTTCGAGCGGCGGCGGTGCTCCTGGGGGGAGGAGGGGATTGCGGCCCGCGGGGCCACCGTAGGACTTTGACGTGCCCATGGCTACACCCTCCTCGTCGGAACAAGCGGGGTGCGATTGAGCGATCGGGCCGCGGCCTTGCCGACCATGCCCTTTGGATCCGCCGCCTTCCACTGTTCGAGCAGTAGTTTCGCCGTCGGGGCCGAAGGCGTTCCGTCTGTAAGCATAGTCAGTTTTGTAACCGCACTTGCGGGCAGTTCACTGGCGGGTCGGCGACCCAGGAACGCCAACAGCTCGCCGACAACGGCGACGTCTTGAGTGGCGAGCGCAAACATGGCCAACAGCGCGGAGTGCGTGTTCGTATCGGTGCTACTGGATTGTTCGCATTTGTCACGGAGGGCGGAGAACACCGCCAAGCGCTCTGACTCGGCCAGCGCCTTCGCAGCCGTCAGACCAGCCAAGTGCTCGGGTTCAGCTTCTGATTGAAGGCGGAAGTAGACGCTCTCGGCGGCCGGCGAGAGCCGGAATGCGAGAGCGCTCGGCGCCTTTCGGGTAGGTGCGAAGTAGTAATAGGGCGCGAGATCCTGGCCGGCGATCTTGGGATCAGATTGCAGCCAGGCGAAGAGCCACTCGTCAGTGCCGCGCCACTGCTCGTCCGCGGCCAGCGCACCCCCCTTCCCGTCACCGCCAGCCCCCTTTTCGTACTTGCCGATTTCGCTGGGGCGACCTCCCTGGGCGCGCTGCCACGCCCCGAGTTCGATGAAGGCTTCGTGACGCACATATTCGAGCAGCATCAGCTTGGCCATTACCTCCATCCGCACCTCGACCTTTCGTGCCTTCGCCATTTCGAGACGAAGCATGAGCGCGTTCAGGAACCGCTTGGTCTGACGCGGGTTGCCTGAGGCATGGGCCGCCAGCAGGGGACTAATCTTGCGGACCAAGGCGAAGTCCTCCTGCAGAGCGACGGGAACAGCACCGAGGAAGCTCTTGGCATCCTCATACGTAAACGACACCGCCCCGATGGAAGTCGATCCCGCCGATGAACGCTTTTCGCAGAGCGCGGCGAACTGCTCCGGACTGAGGTGCTTCTGGGCGAACAATAGGTTCATGTACCCCTCGGCTTCCCCGGGGCCCATGGGCGGTACGCTAACAGGAATTTGGATCAGCTTCTCGAGATAGTCGCGACCCAAATGCTCTTTTGCCTCAGCGACGGCAGCAAAGCGCACCTGCACTGAGCGGCGCACCAAACTCTCATCTGCCCCAAGGACAAAGGCGGTACGAGGCACCAGGAGGAAGAGCTTGATTGCCTCTAGGGTGTCTACAATTCGGTCCGGCATACAGCGGTCGAGATCGTCGATGATAACGACCAGGCGCTTGACGTCTGCTACGTCCAGTAGTTTCGCAAACTCTTCACGGAACTCGCGCACCGATTGAGCGCCGACGCCCTCTGCTGCGGCCTCCTTGAGGAGACTCTTGAGGTCGGACGCGGTTGCAGCGGCGTCATCTGGCGTGAGGGCGCCCATGGCCCCCTTCGCCACCTCACTGAGGCCACCGGTCACCAACGCGAGCTTTGCGCGGATAGCCACCTTCCCGATCATTCCCATGCCGCGCATCCAGTCGATGCGCTTGGCGAATGCGGCGATCCCCGCCTTGGCCTTTTCGAGCGTGCCTCGCTGGCGGCGAAGTTCCTCGAGGATTGCCGTCATCAGGGCGGCCTTTGAGTCGTCGTACGACTCAAACTGCCAGCTATTGAACCACACGCACACTACGCCCGCATCCGTCATTTCCTGCGTCGAAAGCCGCTCCTGGGCCAACCGCAGCACGGTCGACTTCCCGCTACCCCAATCCCCATAGACGCCGATCGTGGCGGGGGCCACCGCGTCGTTCATCACAAGGGAGATGACGGCGGTGGTGAGGTGCGAGACGTCCAGAAAGTCGACCGTGACTTCGTTGTCAGCCCACATGTTTGGCGGCTCCTGCGGGTATGGTCATCGACTCTGTCCGGTTCAGGCAGACCTCGAGGAGCACGGGCTTCCACATGCTACCTCTCCCCGGAAGGGCGATGGAAATGAATTGGCAACGTCTGCGAAAACCGGCCGGTAGCGCCCCGGCTGCCAGGAAGGGTTCGAGAGCGCCCGGCCCAGACTGTTCTCCGCCTGAAGATACCGCCCCTACGGCGGGCGGCTACGGTCTTAGGTGCGGCAGGCCGTGAAGGGACATCGGGACAGAAGGTCAGCCCGACCTCGTAGCGGGCGGTATCCCTGTTACTTACGGACGATTCGTCCCATTTGGCTGCTCCAACGCTCGTACGCTCCGACACTCCAGGATACGATCGCGTAGCGGTTCAGCCGAATTGTGTGGCGAGGTACGTGGACCCGTCACCATCTACGGGCACTCGACTCCTGTTTGCGTAGGAACTCCCTAATTTCCGATTGTCGGTAACGCACCTCGCCGGCGAGCACAATTGAGCGCAACGCGAGATGCTTGACTGCTCGCGTTGAGATGCGCAGGACGCTGGCCACCTCGCGCACGGTGAGCAGCGGCTCGACAAACCAGTCAGATGCCTGCTCGGCCCTTCCATATACAGGGTCCGCCGCCGCCTCCATGCACAGTTCCTGGGGCAGGGCCCCGGCCTGGACGAGGCTCGCGTCGGCCTTCGCCAGCGATGTAGTCGCCGCTCGGATCTCCTGGGCGACATCGGTGAGCACGGACCGCGGGGGGTGACTGGGTGCTCGGGTCACCGGCGGCGTCTCGACATCGTGCACCCGCCAGGTGAGCAGCTCATCCCAGGTGAGGTCGATGGCATTCGTGCGCTTGCCTTTCGCCTTGAGCGTGATGCGGTCGGCTGCGATGGTGACGCGATAGTCGGTGCCGGAGACCAGCACCTCACGCGCGAGCGGTTTCACAAGTGCCGTAGTCACCAGAGCACCTCCGTCTCCGTGTTGGGTCCGCTGCGGTAGTACGCGTACGGGTCGGGGTCCTTTGGGGGTTTCGGCGCTGGGGCCAGAGGGTCGATGCGCTCCGCGTATTCTTCCACCCACTCGACCCACCAGGCAAACTCGGACTCCTCGCCCATCATCGACGCGGCCTCCGCCGCTTTCCGCAGAGCCCCCGCGTACTCGCGGACGTTGTGCGCGCGCCGCCAGGCTTTCATGTCCGCGTTTAGCGCCCGAACGCGCGCCGACTCTTGCTGGCGTCGTTTCTCGGCAGCCTCTTCCCGTTTCCGCTGCGCCTCCCATTCGCGCGCACGCTCCTCGTCCGCCAAGCGCTTCGTCTTGATCGCCTCGGAAGCGGCCACCAGCCCCACAACGAAATCGTTGAGGTGATCCTCGACCCTATGCTTGGCCCCATCGGACCATCGGCCACGAACCCGTTCGGTCCCATAGGGCAGCGACATGAAGAGCGACAGCTTCCCCGTCGTGTGGTAGTCCCACTGCTTGCCATCGGTGGGGTACTTGGCCTTGGGGTCCGACGCACGCTCGGTGCGCTCGATATGCTCCTCGATGGCGATGGGGATCTTCTCTTCGCGCACCGTGGCCACCGTGCGATAGAACGTGCGCTCCTGCTCTGTGACGGACTCCACCATGAGGGGCCATCCGCGCGCTGCCAGCGCCTTGATGAGCGCGTCGTAGATGCCGATGGCGCGGTCGGCGGTGCCCAGGCTCACCTTGATCGCAAGCATCTTCTTGCCCGACGGCACGAGGATGTGCTGCGCGTTCGTGTGCGACTTGCGCAGCAGGTGCACGGCCGTCGCGACCATTGGATGCGGGTCGGCGAGCATCTCGGGGACCGTGATGAGATTTGCGGGTAGATCCTCGAACCGTGCTTGGTCAGCAACGGGGCCCGTTGCCTCTTCCATGGCCTCGGGTGACCCCGACGGCGGTTTTGGTGCGCCGGTGAATACGGCGGTCAGATCTGAGGCATGAACGGATGCCGGCAGTTTGGGCAGCACGGGTCGCCGCACAGAGCGCCCCGCAGCCTTCTTTGCCCAGTACCCCCTGTGCGGTGTCGGGATGCGCATGCGCACACATCGTTTCTTGAACGCAACATCCGAGATGCCCCACAGCGCGGCCAGCGTCTGCATCGGCTCGGTCCAGACGAGGTCGTACAACTCCTCGCGCGTGAATTCGGTCTTGCGCGCCTCTCCTTCCGACATCGCTCCTCCCTCCCTCTGGTGAAGAGAACATGCAAACCATGCGGTGTCGCAGGAAGAGAATCCCATCGGCGGCCGACGTCACCGCCCGACCCCCATGACGACGCAGGACAGCGTGCCAGGTGCGACAGAATCAATGTGGAGCACGTGTTTTCCCGTCTTCTCACACTGTATCTCCCATTCTTCGAACGCATGGTGGTAGCACTGTATCTCCCTGAAATGGCACGCTCCGGGGGATAGGTACAAAATGCCCGTCACCTCGAAAGAAGGTGACGGGCATTTTGTAACTCGTTCGATCGCGCTCTGTTAAACCTGCGACAGAATCAATGTGGAGAGTGCGACAGAATCAATTTGGAAATCGCGACAGCATTAGTGTGGCGCGAGGTCTCTCTGTAGTTACTGTACTGCGTTGATCATGTCGAAGATCGGCAGGTACATGGCGACCACCATGCCGCCCACGACCACGCCGAGAAACACGATCATGATCGGTTCCATGAGGGCGAGCAGGCCGCCGACGGCCGCGTCCACTTCCTCGTCATAGAAGTCGGCGATCTTGCTGAGCATCTCGTCGAGGCCGCCGGTCTGTTCGCCCACGGCGATCATCGAGATCACCATCGGCGGGAAGACGTTGGACTTGGCGAGCGGCGCCGAGATGGTGTCGCCGCCGGCGATGGACGAGCGCGACTGCATGATCGCGTCCTGGATCACGCGGTTGCCCGACGTCTTGGCCGTGATCTCGAGGCCGTCGAGAATGGACACGCCGGAGCTGATGAGCGTGCCCAGCGTGCGCGTGAAGCGCGACACGGCCGACTTGCGGATCACGTCGCCCAGCACCGGCATCTTGAGCATGAGCTTGTCGAGCGCCAGCTTGCCGTCGGGCGTGGCGTACCACTTCTTGATGGCGACGTAGCCGCCGTAGGCGCTGCCGGCGACCGCCCACCAGTAGCCCGTCAGGAAGTCCGACATCATGATCACGATGCGCGTCGGCAGCGGCAGCGTGAGGCCGACGCTCGCGAACATCCCCTGGAAGACGGGAATCACGAAGATCAGCAGCACCACGATACAAATGCCGGCGACGCTCATGATGACGCCGGGGTAGATCATCGCGCCCTTCACCTTGCGCACGAGGGCGTCGTTCTTTTCCATGAACGTCGCGAGGCGCATGAGGATGGTGTCGAGAATACCGCCGGCCTCGCCCGCGGCCACCATGTTCACATACAGGTCGGTGAACGCGTTCGGGTGCTTGGCCAGCGCGTCGGCCACCGTGTGCCCCGACTCGACGTCGAACACGACCTGGCGCGTCACCGCCGCCAGCGACTTGTTCTCGGTCTGCTTGCTGAGGATGTCGAGGGCCTGCACCAGCGGCAGGCCCGAGTTGATCATCGTCGAGAACTGGCGGGTGAAGATCACGACGTCGCGCATCGCGATCGACCCGCCCGTCTTCACCTTCGCCTTCCCCTGCTCCTCGACCTTGACGACGTTCATGCGCTTCTGGCGCAATTGCGTCATCACATCGTCTTTGGACGCGGCCTCGAGGGTCCCGGTCTTCAGGTCTCCCTTGGCATCGCGTGCGGTGTACTGGAAGGACGGCATCGGCGCTCGTTAGCTGGTACGAAGAGAGAAAAGGCCCTACTGTATGACGGTCGACCCCTCACCGGCGCAACCCGCCGGACGACCCCGGACTGCTTACCGGCGCATCCCGCCGGACGACGACCCCGGCTTGCTCCCCGACGCGTCCCGGGTCCCGGTGTCGCCCTCGACCGGGCTCTTGCCGATGAGGCGCAGGAACTCATTGGGGTCACTGGAGACGCGGAGGCACTCCTCCTCGGCGACGTCGCGCGCCATGTAGAGCTGGTAGAGCGCGTCGTTCATGGTCTGCATGCCGAACTTCTTGCCCGACTGCATGGACGAGTAGATCTGGTGGATCTTGTCGTCGCGGATCAGGGCGCGGATGGCCGGCGTCACGACCAGGATCTCGGCCGCCATGGCGCGCCCCTTGCCGCTCTTCTTCGGCAGCAGCGTCTGCGTGATGATCCCCTCAAGCACGAAGGCGAGCTGGGCACGCACCTGCGACTGCTGGTGGCTGGGGAAGACGTCAATGATGCGGTTGATCGCCTCGGCCGCCGAGTTGGTGTGCAGCGTGGCGAAGGCCAGGTGGCCCGTTTCGGCGATGGTCAGCGCCGCCTGGATGGTCTCGAGGTCGCGCATTTCGCCGATGAGGATGACGTCGGGGTCCTGGCGCAGCGCGTACTTGAGCGAGTTCTGGAACGACTTGGTGTCGGTGCCGACCTCGCGCTGGTTGACGATGCAGTTCTGGTGCCGGTGGATGAACTCGATGGGGTCCTCCACCGTGATGATATGGCCGTGCCGTTCGCGGTTGATCTTGTCGATCATCGCGGCGAGCGTGGTGGACTTGCCCGAGCCGGTGGGGCCGGTGACGAGCACCAGGCCGCGCGGCTTTTCCGCCATCCGCGCGATGATCGGCGGCAGGTGGAGGTCGTCGAAGGTCTTGATCGAGAACGGGATCTGCCGCATCACGATGGAGACGCAGCCGCGCTGCTTGAAGACGTTGCCGCGGAAGCGCGCGAGGTTCTGGATGCCGAACGAGAAGTCGAGCTCGTCATCCATCTCGAAGCGCTTCTTCTGGTTCTCGGTGAGCACCGAGTAGGCCAGCTGCAGCGTGTCCTTGGGGTTGAGCACGTACTCGCCGCGCGAGTTGGTGATCTCGCCGTCGATGCGCATCTTGGCGCGCTCGCCGGCGGTGATGTGCAGGTCGGACGCGCCGCGCTCGATCATCTCCTCGAGCAGGACCCGCAGGTTGACGCCCTGCTGTTGCGGCGCCACGCCGGGCGCGGTGGGGGGTGCACCAGTCATTGATGTTTCCGGGTCATGGAGGTTCTGCGCCGCGCACCGCGCGTCAGGCGCTGGTTTCGCGGAGCACTTGTTCGAGCGGCACGACGCCCTTGAGGACCTTGAGCCAGCCGTCCATGCGGAGCGTGAGCATGCCGTCTTCGATGCCGCCTTCCCTGATCTCGGCGGCGCCGACATTCTGGAGGATGAGGCGCCGCAGTCGGGGTGTCATGAACATCACCTCATAGAGGCCCTGGCGTCCCTTCATGCCATTGCCGCCGCACGCGTCGCACCCCTTGCCGCGCCAGCAGGGCACGGAGGCGATCTTGGTGTCGAGCGTCAGGTCCTTCACCAGCGGCGCCGCATCCTTCGAGGCGTTCCGCACGGCATCGCGCAGCGCCTCCTCGGTGAAGCGGAGGTCGCGATAGGTGGTGTCGCGCGTGATCTTCGCCGTGCTCATCTCCTCGTCGCTCATGATGTAGTGCTCCTTGCAGCTGGGGCACACGCGCCGCACGAGGCGCTGGGCAAGGACGAGGTTGAGCGCGGAGCTGACGTTGAACGGCTCGAGGCCCATGTCCAGCAGGCGGGTCACCGTCTCCGGCGCCGAGTTGGTGTGGAGCGTCGAGAGCACGAGGTGGCCGGTGAGCGCCGCCTTGATGGCGATGCCGCCCGTTTCGAGGTCGCGGATCTCGCCCACCATGATGATGTTCGGGTCCTGCCGCAGGAACGCCTTGAGCGCCGCGGCGAAGGTCATCCCGATCTCGTTGCGCACGAGCACCTGGTTGATGCCGAAGATGTTGTACTCCACCGGATCTTCGGCCGTCATGATGTTCGTGTCGATGCTGTTCACCTTCGATAGCGCCGAGTACAGCGTGGTCGTCTTGCCCGAGCCCGTCGGGCCGGTGACGAGCACCATGCCGTACGGGTTGCTCACCGCTTCCATGAGCTCGCGTTCGGCGCGCGGCTCAATGCCGAACTTCTCGAGGTCGAGCGTCAGGTTGCCCTTGTCGAGGATGCGGAGCACGACCTTTTCGCCGAAGATCGTGGGGAGCGTCGAGACGCGATAGTCGATGACCTTCTTGCCCATCTTCAGCTTGATGCGCCCGTCCTGCGGCACGCGGCGTTCGGCGATGTTGAGCGCCGACATGATCTTGAAGCGGGAGATCAGCGCCGCCTGCATCTTCTTGGGCGGCTTCATGATCTCCTGCAGCGCGCCGTCGATGCGGTAGCGCACCCGCAGCTCGTGCTCGAAGCACTCGAAGTGGATGTCCGAGGCGCCGCGATTCACCGCGTCGGTCAGGATGGCGTTGAGGAGCTTCACGACCGGCGCGTCGTCGACGAGCTGGGCCTGTCCGGCCGCCGCCTCGTCTTCCGCCGTGTCCACCACCTCGACGTCGGCCTCGGCATCCAGCCCCTCGATCTCGTTGAGGAGCGCCCCCATCTGGATGTCGGTGGACTCGTAGTGCTTCTCGATCGCGTTCTTGAGCGTGAACTCGCCGGCGATGACCGGGAAAATGTCGTAGCGCGTGATGAACTTGAGGTCGTCCACGACCCCCATGTTCGTGGGGTCGGCCATGGCCACGGTGAGCGTGCGGCCGTCGCGCTTGAGCGGGAGGACGAGGTGCTTCACCGCCACGTCGGCGGGGACGAGCTTCACGATCTTGGGGTCGACCTCGAACTTCGACAGGTCCACGGCCGGCATCTTGAACTGCCGCGCCAGCACCTTGGTGATCTCGAGTTCGGGGACGAAGCCGAGCTTGACGAGGTTGTAGCCCACCCGCGTGCCATTCTGCTTCTGTTCGGCAAGCGCCTTCTCCAATTGCTCCCTCGTGATGAGCCCCTCGCGAAGGAGGAGGTCACCGAGGCGTTCGGAACCGGTGGAGGCGGGATTGGCCATGGCTTAAGGGCAGAGAACGGCAGAGAACGGCAGAGAACGGCGGAGAACGGCGGAGAACCTCTGAGTACGGCTGAGTACGGCGGTGACTGCACGGCGGCCTTCTGCGCGACGGATTCCCGGTGCGCGGCGGGCCGCTCTAATGAGTCAAGGTCGTCCCCGGACGGAGGGGTGTCAAGGCGCCGCGGGGCGCCGCCGGCCCTTGTCCTTGCGGGTGGGAGCGTCCGGTCGCGCGACGCCGGAAAAGGTCACGCGGTCGCGCAGGGCCTTGGCCATCGCCGCGCCGACACCCTTGACGCGCTGCAGGCCATCGAGCGACCCGAAGGGTCCGAACGAGTCACGATTGGCCACGATGCGCGCGGCGAGGGCGGGGCCGATCCGCGGGAGGGATTCGATGGCGGCGGCGGGGGCGTAATCGAGGTCGATGAGGCGGACGGAGGACGGAAGATGGAGGACGGAGGACGGAAGATGGAGGACGGAGGACGGCATCGTCGCAGCCATCGGCGTTGAGGATTCCGGCCTTCGCTTCTGCGCCGCTTTCTCCGCGTTCCGCTTGCGCAGGGCGGCACGCCCGGCTTCGCGGCTGGGGGAGTGCGCCACCGCGGAGTCCACGCGGGCGATCTGCGCTGCGAGGTCGCTCGGCGAGCCGGTCAGCACGCGATCGCCGCCGCGTGCCGCACGAAAGGCGTTGACGCCCACGCCGAGCGCGGCTATCGCGGCGAAGAAGAGCAGCGCCTGACGTTCGGCGGGGGTGGGCATGCGACAACTTCGTGCCGCACGTGCGAGGCGGTGTCACCGATACATCGCGGGTTGGGCCGGATTGTTTCGGTTTCCGGAGACGCTCTCTGCATGGAGAGGTACGGGGAACGGGGGTGTTCATCACAGAGACACAAAGGAGCACGGAGGGCCACAGAGGACTACAACCACTGGGGGTAACGACAGCGCGCCACGCAGCATTCGCGTGGCGCTCGCAGTTCCTCCAAGCAGTGGCCGTTGCCGTCGTCTGTGGCCCTCCGTGCTCCTCCGTGTCTCTGTGATGAAGAAAACCCGTCCCTCCTCCTACCGCAGCAACGCCAGCGCGATATCGCCGACGATCTTCAGCGACGCGGCCGAGAGCTTGTCCATGGTGTCCTGCAGCGTGTGGTGGTACGAGTTGCCGGGACCGTAGTCAAGGTCAATCACGTTGATGACCTTGAGTCCCGCGTCGAGGAGCGGGATGTGGTCGTCGGTGACCGCCTGCCCCTCCCGCGCCAGGAAGACGTTGCCGCGTCCCATCTCCGCGGCCTTCGACCAGACGCGCTGCACCACTTCCGGCGCGCGCTGCACCGAGTTGATCTCCTGCGGGATCTTCAGGTCGGCGTCGCCGATCATGTCGAACAGGACCCCGAAGATGGGCCGGTAGCCGGGTTCGGGGAGGTGAGAGGCGAAGTATGTGGAGCCCAGCAGGACATCCACCTGTGGCGCGAACTCGCCGTAGTCCTCTCCGTCCACGAACAGGAGGTCCACGCCCAACGCTGATGGCTTCTTCTGCAGTGCGTCGGCGAGCGCGACGAACAGCCCCACCCCCGATGCCCCATCATTCGCACCGTCGATGGGTTTGAGCTGGTCGGCGGGATCCGTCTCCATGTCGGCGGTGGGACGGGTATCCCAGTGCGTGAGGTAGAGCACGCGTTCGGTGGCGCCCGGATTGAAACGGGCGAGGATGTTGCGCAGCGGCAGCGTCCGCCCGCCCTTCGTGGTGTGCGTCCACTTCTGCTCCGTCACAACGGCGCCTCGCTGGATCATCTGCGCGACGATCCAGTCGCCCGCCTTGCGGTGCGATTCGGAGCCCGGCACGCGCGGCCCGAACGCCACCTGCGCGGCCGCATATCGCAGCGCCGCCTCGCCGTCGAACTCGGTCGTCACCACCGGCGGCGCCGGCGGTGCATCCGGCTTCTGCGAGCAGGCGGCAAGCACAACGCTCACGCCCACGAGTGCGGCGAGCCGCGCGAGGCGGCGCCCGGAGAGATGCTCGTGCAGCGCTGGACGCGCCGCTGTGCGGCCGGCCGATGAACGCCCTCTTCCGTCCTCCGTCCTCCATCCTCCGTCTGCCATCCGCCGTCCGCCGTCCGCCGTCCGCCATCTACCATCTGCCATCCACCGTCTACCATCAGTCATTTGATCTCCCCGGCAAAGAACGACACCTGCAGCACCGCCGTAAAGACAATCTGCGAGAAGCGCCGGTTCAGGTTGTTGTCGAACGTGACGATGCGCGCGCCGGTCAGCGAGAACGTGAGGTTCTCGGCGACGTCGGCGTCGGCGTTGACATTGATCGCCTGCCGGCCGTTGTCGGCGAGGCGGCTCCGCTTGGCGGTGGCGCTCTGGTTCTGCACCCACGACTGGGCCGAACTCGCCTGATAGCTCACCCGCGTGCGAAGCTCGTTCTTCAGCTTCCAGCGCTCGGGCATCTTGATCCCGCGCGACACGTCGGCGTTGAGGTCGCGCGAGCGCGACTCGGCGATGCTCCCGGGGAGCGAATCGAGGCGATGCGTGGTGCCGAGGCCGAACGAGGTCATGAGCCCCGTGCCGACGTTCCACGTGACGCTGCCGTTGACCGGATAGCTCGTCACACGGCTCACGCGCACGTCGGCCGGCGCCCCCTCGAGCTCGCTCGGCACGACGCTCGACTGCCGCGTGTTGAGATAGCGCAGGCTGCCGCCGACACTCGTGATCACGCGGCTGGCGAAGCGCGGCCGCAGCGTGAGGCGCAGCGTCAGGTCGGGAAGCGTCAACTGCTCACCGTCGATGACGGCCTGCGTGTTGTCGAACCGTCGCGTCCAATTGCGCGAGTTCACGCGCTGCATGCGCGTGGTGACCGCCAGGCCCAGCGGCAGGCGCAGGCCCGTGCTGATGGTCACCTGCGCGTTGGTCCCGGCGCTGGTGGCGTTGAGCCCGTTCTGCGCGCGGAAATGGTCGATGCCGCCCCAGCCGAGCTGGTAGCCGAGTCCCGGCGTGAACGGCGCGCCGTCAAACGCCGAGACGAGCGAGCGGCTGGCTTGGATGTCGATGGGCTGCAGCACCTGGATCAGCACGGGCGTCACGAGCGAGTCGCGCAGGTACGCGCGCAGCGCGGCGGGGAGATCGATGTTGGCGCCGAGTGCGAGGGTCTGCGTGTTGTTGACGCGGCGCGGCAGGTGATAGCCGCCCGTGCTGTCGGCGTCGCGGACGAGGGTGCGCGAGTTCGGGTCGCGCTGCATCGTGTAGGCGCTCGTGAAGTCGAGGCGAGGGCGCATCCAGAATGCCACTGTCGGCGTGAAGCCGAACGCGGCATTCATCTGTCGTTCCCGTTCGAGGCCGACGTCGAGCCCCAGCAGGCGGCTGCGCTCGCTGGTGGCGACGATGGCCGTGGGCGAGGAGTCGCCGTACTGCCGCAGGTCGCGCAGCGAGGTGAAATCCCAGCGGGCATTCATCGACTCGAACGGACGCAGCTCGATGCCGGCGACATTGCGCCAGACGTGTGTCAGCCCCGTGACGATGCGCCCCGTATCGGACAGCGCCTCGGCCGGCTTGAGGTAGGCCGTCCGGTGGTCCGTGGCGCGCGCAATCGCGCTGCTGAAGCGCACGCTCGACGGGTTGAGGCGCACCTGCGCATTGCGCACCGCCTGCAGCCACTCGGTGTTCTGCAGCCAGAAGGGGAGCGCCCCGATGGCGCCGTCCATCCACCGCGGCAACGGGCGCACGCGTCCCTGCGACGCCAGGTTGTAGTCGACGCCGGCGTTGAAGTTGGTGCTCTTTCCGCTCTGGTACTCGCTGCGGCCGTTGGACGAGCCGTAGTTGGCGGTGGCCCCGAGATTGTTGACGATCGCCGCGAGCCATCCCTCGCGCAGCGGCGCCGTGCGCCGCAGCGCGACGCCGACGCTGGTCGCCTCGTTGCGGGGCGTGCGGAGGCCGCGAATGCCGTCGCCGCGCAAGTCGGAATGCGAGACGAACAGCGGGTTGTTGGCGCCGCTCGAGTGATTCACGGTGACCGGAATGGCGTAGCCGAGCCGCGCCGGGAGCAGCTTGTCGAGCCGCACCGACGCGCCGATGTCGAACTGGTTGTCGGAGACGTACGACGGCGTCTCGTTGAGCTGGCGGAAGTTCGCGTCGCGATGGCTGAAGCCGGCGCGGAAGGTCCCCACGTCGCCCGCCGTGACGCTCAGCCCCACCTGCGCCGCGTACCCCGGCGTGTTGTCTACCTGGGTCAGGCGCATGTCGTCCACCCAGAGCTCGAGCGTGTCGCCCGGCAGGACCGCGGAGGCGCCGATGCCGCCCGAGTCGATGCGCACCATGCCGACGGCAAGGTCCTGCACGGCGGCGAGATTGGGCGCGCTGATGTTCGGGTCCACCGTGTACACCATGTAGCCGTCGGAGCACGCCGCATAGCGACGGATACTCACGCCGGCGGGAAGCCCGCTGCGCGCGATGAGCACCGAGTCGGCGCCGTGGCAGGCCAGCGAGTCGGGGCTGTTCTGCAGGAAGGCGTTCTGGAGCTGCGCGCGGAGGGCGAAAAACCGCTCGAAGTCCACGCGCACCTCGGGGAGCCAGGCGGCCACACCAGTCCCCGCGCCAACCGGCGTGCGATAGAGATAGAAGTTGTCGGCGTCACGCCCGAGCCGGACGAAGAAGTTCATTTCGCCGTCCTGCCCCCAGCCGTTCCCGCGTCCGCGCGCCCAGACCCGCAGTTCGCGGTACTGCATGAAGTTCCGGCTCCCCTCGGCGAATCGCTGGTACGTCTCGGCGCGCTGGAACGGGGCCATGTTCTGCGCCGTGAGACGCATCGAGCGCTCGTTGATCTGGACGCGCTGGTTCTCGAGTCCGGTGACGATCTGGTCGGGCGCGTCGGTCACCCCGGGCGGCGAATCGTAGATCAGGCCGCTCGTGGAGTCGCGATCCATGGTGCCGATGGTCGAGGCCTGCACCCCGCCCTGGCCGGTGCGCTCGCCGGCGATGCCAGTGAGCGTGCGGTCGGCGCGCTTGAGCCACGACGCTCCCGTGAGCCGGAACAGCGCCAGCGGGAGTTGCGTGAAGGCATCGTCGCGCTCCCCCGCCCCGCTGACCATCGTGAGGCGCAGCGCGCGCACGCGCCTGATGCTGGGGCCTCCACCGACTGTGTCGAAGGGCGCGTTGAACGGCAACCGGACGAAGACCCAGCAGAGCGTGTTGCTCTCCACCGCACCGCCGGAGGTATCGGCCCGCGTCACCTCGCACTTGCCGACTCGCGTGTACGCCTTCGGGTCGGAGAGGTCCACGACGTAGCGCAGGAGCCGCTCGCTCTCGCGCTGCGACGACACGAAGTTGAGCGTGTTGTCGAGGTCGATGTCGTGTTCGTCGAGCCGCCCGTTGCGCACGGTGCAGTTGGTCTTGGCATCGCCGAGCCGGTTCAGCTTGACGTCGCCCTTCTGGCACATGGCGTAGTCGCGCAGCACGCCCGACGAGTCCGGCGACGTGAACTGGAGCGCGGGCACCACGTCGCCCGGCAGGCCATTGTCGTCGCGTTCCTGGTTGAAGGCGCGCGAGAAGGCATCCCGCTCCGAGTGCAGTGAGTCGAGGCCGACGATGGTGCGCCCCGTGTACAGCGTGTCCGAGGCCGCGCCGCTGCGCGAGACGACGAGGCGCGTGGGGGAGACGGCCACGGCGTTCTCCGACACGTCGCCGAAATCGAAGACGAGCGTGGGGTTGCGGGTGCGATGCGCCGCCGTGGTGTCGATGAGCGTCCAGAACTGGATGTTCTCGATGCGCGACAGGTCGGTGCCCGACGCATTCAGCACCGTGCGAATGGAGCGCCAGCGCCGACCGAGCGGGGCGTTGCTCACCTGCCACTGGTACGCCTTGGTGGCATCGTTGTACGCTCCGCCCACGCTCAACGGGTACAGGGTCAGCCAGAGCATTTGCTCCGGCTGCTGCAGCCCGCTGCCGATGATATTCACCAGCGGGTCGATCTGCGGCAGCGTGAAGGTGATGGTCTGGCCCGCGGCGCTGAGGCCGTTGTTCTGCCAGGCGAGCGTCGCGGCACGCGTGAGGTCGAGCGCGGGCGCGCCGCCGATCCTCGCGGGGAGGAACCGACCGAGCGCGGGCTGGCTGCTCGTCAGCCAGGCGGGGTCGGAGAGATTGACGTGCGTGCCGCCCTCGCCCTCGAAGCTCTCGAGGTACGCCTGCCCGGCGCTATTGGCCTGCGGCCGGCTCGTCGCCACCTCGGCGTCGAGGTGCACGCGCGATGGCGACGTGGTCTGCACGAATGGCAGCCGCTGCAGGGCGCGCGTCAGCGGCGCGGCCTCGAAGTCAAAGTTGCCGCTCACGCCGGCAATGAACGATGACTGCGGCTCGTAGCCGAGCGGCGGGCGCGTGAAGGTGGTGCGCTGGTTTTGCGCGATCGCCATCACGTTGATCTCGCCCACATCCAGCGGGAACTGCGACGCGAAGCCGATGATGCTCTTGGGCGCGGCGGCGAAGAGCGGGTTCTCCTCGTAGCGCACCGACACCTGCCGCGCGCTCGGGAAGAGCGTGTCGGGACGCAGGAAGGTGACGCGGCCGAGGTCGTAATCCACGCGGTAGTCGAGGTCGCGCTGGAGCAGCCGGCCGTCGAGCGTGAGGCGTTCGGAGTTCGGGCGCACCTGCACGGAGCCGAGCGCGAGCGTGCCCGCGTCGCCGCCGCCCTCGGCGTCGTATCGGAGGCGGATGCGGTACGTGGACTGCGGATGCTGCGTCGAGTACAGGTACTCCCCGGGCGTGGTGTAGATCGCCTCGCTCGCGGGGTTGCCGGCGGGTTGCGCGAGTCCCGAGCGCGAGAACGGTCGCAGCGACGGGAAGATCAGGAAGTAATCGCGCAGGATCTTGGTGCCGGCGGCGCCGCCGACGGTGACGTTGGGATCGCCGGGACGCGGGAAGAGCCGGTTGTCGATGTCGAACGTGGCGCTGTTGCCGGACTGCGCGAGCCCGAACAGCTGGAGCCACGTATCGCTGACGCCGGCGAGCGGCTTTTCCTGGTCGCCGGCCGCACCGGTGACGATGCGGGCCGTGACGGTGTGGCGCCGCACGTCTTCGCCGCCGACGCGATACACCGAGCGAATCTCGCGGTCGAAGGCGGCGTCGGTGGGGCGCACCTGCGGATCCCACAGCAGCGAGGCGAACTGGTCGCGCGCCGTGTACTCAAAGTCCGGGGTACCGCCGGTGGAGGCGATGGTGGTGTCGCGGCCATTCATGCGCACCGTGTACGCCACCACCAGCCGCTCGTTGTTGAGGTTGAGCGGGCGAACGAGCGCCACCCAGAGCAACGACTGGTCGGTGTAGTAGTCCACGTTCTCGCGCAGCAGCTCGTAGATCTGGCCGCGGCGGGACGACGGGTCGCCGATGAGCTTGAATTGCGGGCCGTTCGGGTTGGGCGGCTGCCCGCCGATGAGGAGGCGGTACAGGAAGATGCGCGACGGCCGCACCGAGTCGGGGAGCGACGCGGCGAGCCGCTGAAGCTGCGTCCCGTTGAGCAGGTCGATGTTGGGGAAGTCTGAGAAGCGGTGCGGATCCACGGTGAAGAAGAAGCGCCGCGGCTCGATCTGGTAATCCTCGATCTCGCGGTCCACCGATTGGACCGTGCGGTCGCCGACGGTGAACACGCGATCCTTGGTGACGTTCCCCTTCTGCTGAGCGACGATGGTGCGAAAGCGCATCGGCCCGAGCTGGCCCACGGCCTGGAGGCCATAGTTGCCGCTGGGTATACCACCCGTGATGAACCGGCTCGCCGGCGGCTGAAAGGTGACGTTGCCGACCTCGAGCTTCTGGATCAGCTCATCACTCTTCCCTTCGTAGTAGACCTGGATGTTGTTGGACGCGTCGAACTCGCGCTTGCTGTCGTAGTCGACGTTGAGATGCACGCGCTCGGCCACGACCCCACCCGTGCGCACGTCGAACTGGAAATCGAAGAGGGGCTGGAAGCTCCCCTTGCACTGCGACGCGAGGCTAAAGAACTGGCTGCTGATGCAGCGCTCGTTCTTGGTGCGGTTGATCTTGCTCTCGAGGCGGCCGTTGAGGGCAAGGCCGAGGTCGGCATATTGGCCGAAGAGGTCGGCGGCCTGCGCGCGCAGGGACGAGTCCGGCGCGGCGGCAACGGTGGGCGCGGCCATGGCGACGCCTTCGCGCGCGCGCAGCGCGGTCCGGATCGACGCCTGAAACTGCTCCTCGAGGCGTCGCTGGGCGCGTGCCTGCGTCGCGGTGGCGGCGCGGCGTCCGAGTTCCTCGCCCGTCAGGCGGTTGCGCGACAGGCTGCCGCCCGGCGCCAGCGCCGGCGGCAATGCAAACGTCAGCCGGAACGGGGTGAGCACCGACGGCTCGGCTCGCCCCGGCGGTGCGCCCTGTGTCTGGGCCGCCAGCGGCAACGCAAGGGAGCAGGCGGCGAGTAGGCGGAGAGCGCGCACGAAAGGGATTGAGCGGGGTATGAAGACGGCGGACGGATGACGGTAGACGGAGGACAGTGGAGGCTATCGTGAGGTGGTCGTGTCACTTCGCGCCGACGTCAGCCCCACGCGGTGCGCCATCATCCTCCGTCCTCCGTCCTCCGTCTGCCGTCGACATCACTAGCACCCACAGTGTCCCCAGACAACCATAGACCTTGCATCTGAGCGGTCGCCGAGTGGAATATACGGACGGTCCGACACCCTACAACCCTCGGCGTGACCGGCAGTTCCGCCCTTCCTGCGCCTCAGGGCCGACCCGTTGAAGATCACTTCCAAGTACATCCTGAAGGAGCATGTCGGCCCGCTCGTGTTCGCCCTGTCGGCGCTCACGTCGCTGCTGCTGCTCAACTACGTCGCCAAGAAGTTCGGCGACCTGGTCGGGAAGGGTCTCCCGGTCCGCGCGATCATCGAGTTCTTCGCGCTCTCGATTCCGTTCACCGTGGCGATGACGCTGCCGATGGCCATCCTCGTGGCCACGTTGCACGCCTTCAGCCGGCTCGCGTCGGAAAACGAGATCACCGCATACAAGGCCAGCGGCGTGTCGATGCACCGGCTCGTGGCGCCCGTGCTGGTGGCCGCCTTCGGCTTCACGGTCTTCATGGTCTGGTTCAACGACCAGGTGCTGCCCCGCGCCAACCACCGGCTGGCCACCCTGACCAGCGACATCTCGCGCAAGAAGCCGACGGTCGCGTTCAAGGAACAGATCATCAACGAGGTGTCGCCGAGCCGGCTCTACCTGCGCGCCGGACGCATCGACCGCACCACCAGCATGATGCGCGAGGTGACCATCTACGACCTCTCGCCGCCGCAGAAGCGCCGCACGATCCACGCCGACAGCGGCCTGCTCGAGTTGTCGCCCGACCAGTCCGACCTGTTGCTGACGCTGTATAGCGGCTCGATGACGGAGGTGTCGCTGCAGGAACCGGCGCGGCTGCAGCGCAACTTCTTCAACACCGACTTCATCAAGGTCCGGGGCGTCGGCAACCAGTTCGAGAGCGAACCGGCCGACAGCATGTACAAGAGCGACCGCGAGATGACCATCTGCGAGCTGCAGGAGCGTGTCGTCCGGGCGGCCCGTACGCGGGACAGCGCGTGGCGCGTCCTGTATACGTTCGACAAGAAGGCGGCGCTCGACATCCAGCCCAGCACGCTGCGTCCGGGGCTCGGCGCGGCCTACTGCCGGGTGCTGTCGGCCTTGAACATCAAGTCAGCCGCCGCGGCGGTGCTGCCGCAGGACACGGCGAGGAAGCCGGTCGCCGCCGCACAGGCGCAGGACACCTCGAAGAAGCCACCGGTCGCCGCCGCACTGGCGCAGGACACATCGAAGAAGGCACCGGTCGCCGCCGCGGTGACCCAGGACACGGCAACGCCGCCCGTGGTTGCCACGCCGGCACCCACTCCGCTTCCACACGCCGCCGGCGTCCCGCCCTCCATGGGCGTGGTCCCCATGGGAGACTCGATCCCGCCGACCGCGATGCCGGTGTTTGTGGAAGGCGCCAAGATCCAGTTCGGCAACGCGGCCAGCATCGTGGACGGCCACTCGGTAGAGATCGAGAAGAAGTTCGCCATCGCCGTGGCCTGCTTCATCTTCGTTCTGCTCGGCGCGCCCATCGCGCTGCGCTTTCCGCGTGGCGGCGTGGGGATGACCATCGGCGTTTCGCTCGCCGTCTTCGGGCTCTACTACGTCGGGCTCATCGTCGGCGAGACGATGGCCGACCGCAACTACGTCACGCCGTTCTGGGGGATGTGGGCGGCCAACCTGATCCTCGGCGTCATCGGCCTCGCGCTGACCGCGCGGCTCGGCGCAGAGGGGACGACGAACCGCGGCAGCGAGACCACCGAGCTGCTTGACCGCGCCCGGCGGCGCGTGGTGCGGCTCCTGCGGCGGCGGCGTTGATGCGCGTGCTCAAGCCGCTCGACCGCTATGTCCTCGCCGAGTGGGTGAAGATCTTCTCGGGCACGGCACTGGGCTTTCCGCTGCTCGTGATCATCATCGACCTCACGGAAAAGCTCGACAAGTACCTCAACCGCAACCTGACGCCGCAGGACATCGCCCTCGCGTACCTGTACGGCGTCCCCGACACGATGTTCCTCGTCCTGCCGGCGGCGGTGCTGTTCGCCACCGTCTTTGCGGTCGGGAGCTTCACCCGCCATTCCGAGATCACGGCCGCCAAGGCGAGCGGCATCAGTTTCTACCGGTTCATCTTCCCGATGGCGTTTGGCGCGCTGCTCGCCACCGTCGCCGGACTCGGCATCGGCGCGGTGTCGCCGTACACGAACGCGCGGCGCGTGGAGCTCCTCAAGGAGCGCCAATTCACCAACCGGTCCACGCGCTTCAACTTCACCTACGCCGCTGAAGAAGGACGCGTGTACACCATCGCCGGCGCGGACGTCGAGCAGCGCGCGCTCGACCAGGTGGTGGTGGAGCGAAAGGGAAAGGACGCCGCCTATCCGACGTATTTCGTGACGGCGCGCTCCGGCAAGTACGACACGCGACGGAAGCAGTGGACGCTGCAGGAGGGGGTGATGCACATCCTCCCCACCGACTCGATGAACATCAGCATCGCCTTCGATTCGCTGCGCGACCGCCGGATGACGGAGGAACCACGCACGCTGATGGCGAGCTCGAAGGTGCCGGACGAGATGACCTTTGCGGAGCTTGGGACGTTCATCGCGGCGCTGGAGCGCTCGGGGAGTGACGTCGGGGCGCTGAAGGTGGGGCGCATGCTGAAGGTTGCGATCCCGGTGACCTGCCTGATCATCATGCTGTTCGGCGCTCCCCTGGCCACCAGCACGCAACGGGGCGGCACCGCATTCGGCGTCGGCATCAGCCTCGGCACGACGGTGATCTTCCTGATGCTCGTGCAGCTGACGCAGGCCATAGGGAGCAAGGGGATGGTGCCACCAAACCTCGCGGCATGGTTGCCCGGAATAGTGTTCGGGACAGTGGGAATCATCCTGCTCTCTCGAGTACGCACATAAGAGAAACAACAGAAAGACAACAGAGCGACAACAGAGCGACAACAGACGCACTGCAACTGCGGTTTCTGGATTCAGCCAGGGTTCCTTTGATGACGCACGGTGGCCTGGCCTGGGCTACCGTGCGTCATGCATCAATACGAACAGTTGACGGTCTGGCAGCGGTCGATGGCGCTGGCGGCCACGCTACAGGGCGAAGCGCGTGGGGCGCGGCATTATATCGACCGCTCCGCGTGGAGCCAGATCATGCGCGCCGCCAGCAGCGTGCCGGCGAACATTGCGGAAGGGGCGATGCGGTTGAGCCCACGCGACTTCGCGAACTTCCTCTCCATCGCCATCGGCTCGGCCGCCGAGCTCCACGCCCTGCTGCTCATTGCCGCCGAGAGCGGACTCATCCCCGCCGACCGCGCCCGTAACGCCGCCAACGAGGCCAAGGAGCTCCGCATGATGCTGGTCAGCCTGAGGGGTCGCATTCTCGGCCAGCCGAGCCAGCGAACGAAGGGGTAGAAAGCCAGAACCCGGGAGCCTCTCGGCCCCCGGGTTCTGTTGTCTCTCTGTTGTCTCTCTGTTCTTTCTCTGTTGTCTCTCTCAGAACGCGTATCGCACGCTGAACTGCATCCGGTAGTTCGACGTGATGTTCTGTTCATTGAACATCGTGTACGTCGGGTTGAACGTGAACTTCGGACGCGCCGCGACGCCCGTGGCACCCACCATCGACCCGGTTTCCTTGGTCGAGTAGTTGAGCGGTCCCGTGATCGCGGAGTTGGAGCTCGCCGAGCCCACCTTGCCCCAGTTCTTGTTGAGGAAGTTGGCCAGGTTGAAGATGTCGAGCTGCACGGTCAGGTTGTCGAGCGCGGGCGCGTGCAGTCCGTTCGCGAAGCCAATCCGGCCCAGGTTCTGGCGGACCGTGAGGTTGACGAAGTTGCGGAACTCCTCACGGCAGCTGTGACGCTCCATGATCTTGCCGCGCTGCTTGTTGAGGCAGCTGTTGCCCGAAACGAACTTCTCGAACGCCGCGGCCTGCACTTCCGGCGTGTTCGCGCCGCTCTGCACGAAGATGATCTCGTTCGGATCCGTCACGTTCTTCGGGATGTACAGTAGGTCGTTGCCGATACCATCACCATTCACGTCGCCGGAGCTCGAACCACCGATGAGATAGTGGAATGGCATGCCCGACTCGCCAATGTAGATGAGCGAGAGGTCCGTCCCGGTCTTCTGGAACGCGTACGAGCCGTTGGCGACCACGCGGTGCGGCTGCTCGAACATCGAGTGCGACAGCTTCGTGGACTCCTGCGGCAGGTAGCCCGCCGAGCGGCCGAAGCGATACTGCGAGAACGCGGTGGACGACCCGAGGCTCTGGATGTCGAACGCCTGCGAGTAGGTGTAGAACACGGAGCCTTCCCAGTTGTCGCGCCAGCGGCGCTGCAGACCGGTGGTCAGCTGGTAGCTGTAGTCCTTGTTCTGGTTGGTCACGTCGAGCACGGTGGTGCGGCCCGCGAACTTGAGGTTCGGGGTCAGCGGCGCCGTGCCGTACATCAAGCGGCCGTGCGGGTCGGTGCCAAGCGGTGCGCCGAGCGCGATGTTCTGGTAGAACAGCGAGTTGACGTGCTTCGTGTACATCGCTTCGAACGTGGCGACGATGCCATCGGTGAGCTGGCGATCGAAGCCGAGGTTCGCGCGCAGGTTCTGCGGGAACTTGAGGTCCTTGCTCAGCAGGTCGACCTCGGCGGTGGCCGAGAGCGACGCCGTGCTCCCCGTCACGCAGGCCTGCGGCGGGTTGGCGACGTTGGCGGTCGTGAGCGTGGGGGCCGCCGTCGTATTGCACGTCAGCAGCGCGACGCCGGAAAGACCCGAGTTCTGGAACGAGTTCGAGAGCCAGACGTAGGCCGGACGGCCGGCGAAGACGCCAACGCCGCCGCGCAGCTGGTTCTTCTGGTCACCCGTCACGTCCCAGTTGAAGCCGACGCGCGGTGAGATGCTGATGTTGCCGGACGGGATGTCCGCCGTGTTGCGACCGAACTGCGTCACGATCGTCGGATTCGTCGGCGGCTTGTCGCCGAAGCTCGGAATGTCGGCGCGGACGCCGGCCGTGACGGTCAGCCGCGGCGTGACGTTGAACTCATCCTGCGCGTAGAAGCCCAGCAGGCTCGCATTGAAGCGCACCGCACCATCCGTCCCGGCCGGAAGCGGCACGCCGACGATAAACTGGTTCGTCTTGCCGTTCTGGAAGTCGTCCAGCGAGTTGAAGTTCCACACCCCGAAAATCGACTGTGCGAACAGGTTGCGGACCTTGTACGTCGAATAGGTCGCGCCAACCGTGAAGCGGTGTGTCCCGATCGGGATCTGCAGGTTGTCGGTCAGCTCGAGGATGTCCTGGTCGAGCTCGTTGCCGTGACTGAAGCGCTCCGAACCGGAGACGATGTCGAAGCCGGTCGTCGAGCGTGCCTGGAACTGCGGCACACCGCCGGCGAACGGCCGGCGCCGGTCGCGAATGGTGGTCAGGCCGGCGAAGATCTCGTTGTACCAACCGTTGGAGAACGCCGAACGCAACTGCGCAACCGTCGCGCCCTTGTCCGACTTGAAGGCATAGCCGTTGATCAGCAGCGGGAACGTCGTGCCCGTGAACGAGCGGCTGAAATTGTCATCCTCGGCCTTGCCGTAGTTGTGGCGCAGCACGAGCGACGAGTTGAACGGGAGCCCCTGGATGTCGAAGCGGACGAACAGGTTCGTCAGCGGGTTCTCGTTCGTCCGCGCGGCGCCGCTCGAGGTCGGCAGGCCGTAGGACGAGGCGATCGCGTTGAAGCGGTCGATGTCGGCCGTGGTCGGCAAGTTCGTCGCACCCGCAAGGCCGACATACGGCCCCGACGCGGGGGCGATCTGCTGCTGGACTTCGGGATTGACGAAGAAGTGCAGCCGATCCTTGATGATCGGGCCGCCAAGCGAGAAGCCCGTCTGCGTCTGGCGGAAGTCGAACAGGTACGGCTGCGCGCGCGTCATTTCCTGGTCGCGGAAGTACCAGTAGCCCGACCCCTTCCACTCGTTCGTGCCACTCTTGGTCACCGCGTTGATGAGGGCGCCGGCGAAGTTGCCGTAGCGCACGTCGTACGGGGAGAGGAGCACCTGGTATTGCTTCACCGACTCGAGGCCGATGGACTTGCCGCGCGCCTGGCCGCCGGGCTGGCCGGTGGAGCCGAGGCCGAACAGGTCCGACTCGGTGGAGCCGTCAATCTGGATGCTGTTGTACCGATTGTTCGTGCCGCCACCCGAGAGACCAGGACCCGAATTCGAGACCTGCGGCGTGAGCGCGACGAAGTCCGTGAAGTTGCGGCCCAGCGACGGCAGGCGAATCAGCGCGGAATCGGACACCGTGGAACTGGTGCCCGTCTTGGACGAGGCGATCACCGGATCGATTTCGGTGCTCACCGTCACGGCCGCCAGCGTCGTCGCCGCCTGCGAGATCGCCAGGTCGACGCGGGCCACCTGACCGAGCGAGATGTTGACGTTGTCGCGGGTCACAGGGGTGTAGCCGATGCGGCGCACGGTCACGCTGTAACCGGAGCCGACTTCGAGGCCGGGGACACGATATCGTCCATCGGCGTTGGTCATCGCCCCGCGGCTCGCGCCGGTCGAGCCAGAACGCACTTGCACTTGGGCGCCCTCAACCGGTGCGCCAGCCGCATCCGTCACGCGTCCGGCAACGGAGCCCGTCGTGACCTGGGCGAGCGAGGCACTGGCGGTCACAAACAACAGCGCGACCGCGGCACCGAGGTAGGCCCTCAGACGAAAGAGGTTCATAGGTCCTTAAGGAAGGGGGTGAACACGCGCCCTACACCCCAACGGGGGCAGGTTCTGCATGCGCGAAAGATGGCAGTTACAGCAGCGGTGGTCAACGCACAATTTCAGTACATGCGAACCCGTGACACGACCGTGAATTCGCGAGTAATTGGTCCGCCACGCCTGCCTTCGTGCCGCTACCTGCCCCGCCGTCCCACGGTCAGGTAATAGACCGGCACGCCGGCGAGCAGCACCCCGAAGACGGAGATCGTCATCCACCGGCTCGCGGGATTGATGAACCCGTTGGCCAGCAGGTAGATAACGGAGACGATGAAGATCAGCGGCACCACCGGATAGCCCGGCACGCGAAACGAGGGCGCGTATCCGGGACGCTTTCGAAGCTTGAAGATCGCCGCCACGGCCAGCGCGTAGAACGGCAGGAAGGCGGTCACGAAGGCGTCCGCCAGCTGCTCGAAAGTGCGCGTGAGCACGAACACCGCACCGAGACCGGCCGTGAGCGCGATCGCAACCCACGGCGTCTCGAACTTCGGGTGCACCTTGGCGACGGCCGGGAAGAACAGCTTGTCGTCCGCCATCGCGAAGAAGATGCGGGGTGTGGTGAAGAGCGATGCGTTGAGTGTCCCGAACGTGGACAGCATCACCGTGACCGCCACGAAGACCACGCCGGCCGGCCCAATGAGCCGCTCGGCGACGTCCGCCGCGACCAGCTTGGACGTCCGGATCTCCTCGATGGGCATCACCGACAGGTAGGCGACATTCGCCAGCAGGTAGATGGCGCTGACCATCAGCGTGCCGCCAATGAGGGCCCGTGGCAGGACGCGCTGGGGATCCTTCACCTCGCCCGCCGCGTAGCTGAGGTCGGCCCAGCCATCGAAGGCCCACAGGGTGGAGACGAGCGCGAGCCCGAACGCGGTGGTCGTCACACTCCCGGCCGGGATCGCCGGGGTGAAGTGCCCGCCGGTCTGCGGCAGGCCGATGGCGAACGCGATCAGTATGATGAAGAGGAGCCCGCCGTACTTGGCGACCACCGTCAGGTTGGTGACCGCTGCGCCAAACCGGACGCCGATGATGTTGAACGTGCCCGTCATCAGGATCGCTGCCGCCGCTCCAAGGCGCACCTGCATCACATGCTCGGACGCCACCGGATCCACTCCGATCACCCGGTGGAAGTACTCGCTGAAGGTGATGGCGATGGCGCCGAGCGACGCGGCGCGGATCATCACCAGCTGGCCCCAGCCGAGCAGAAACGCGGCGAGACGCCCCCACCCATCGCGGACAAAGACATAGATGCCGCCCGTCTGCGGCAGCGCGCTCGCCACCTCGGCGAGCGTCAGCGCCCCGCACAGCGCGAAGATGCCGCCCATGACCCAAACCGAGAGCATGGGCAGCGGGCCGGGGAGCTTGTCGGCGATGCCGGCCGGCGACCGGAAAATGCCGGAGCCGATGGTGGAGCCGATGACGACCGCGATGGCGGTCCAGAGGCCCAGGCGACGCTGAAGCGTCGGGGCGGCGGGGGACGAGGGCGCGTGCATCGCGCTAGTGTAGTAACTGCGCCGCTCAGGCGCGAGAGGGCGCGGCGATCTCGTGCGCGAACGCGGCCTGCGCGTCGAGGCGCCCGTGGCCGTCATCCCGTTGAATTGCGCCGAGAGGAGGGCGATTCTTCCTCTGCACCTTGCACCACCCCGTGTACCGCCCCCCTGCACCGCACCCTGTACCCTGCACCCTGCACCCCACCGTGCCCCTGCCCCTTCCTGCCGTTCTCTGGCTCTCCATCGCGTTGGTGGTCATCAGCCAGGTCATGATCCTGCGTTCGACGGTGCGGGCGATGCGGGCCGCCACATCGGCGCAGGCGCGGCGCGGCATCGAGTGGGCCTACGCGGTGGGGCCCGTCATTGTGCTGGCGCTCGTGCTTGTTGCGACATGGCAGGCCTCGCAGGCGCACGCGATCCGCCTGGAGCTGGAGGCGAAGGCCAGCCAGTCGGTCGCCCCGTGACCGCGCCCGCCGCCGCCGCTCGAGAGCCCTCGCTGGCCCGCGACCTGATCGCGCTGACCAAGCCGCGGATCATCTCGCTGCTGCTGCTCACGACGCTCGCACCCATGTTCGTGGCGGGCACGCCGTCCTGGTCGGTGATTCTCTGGACGGGCATCGGCGGCTATCTCATGGCGGGCGGCGCCAACGCGGTGAACATGTACCTCGACCGCGACATCGATGTCCTGATGTCGCGCACCAAACTGCGCCCGATTCCCAGCGGCCGGCTCTCCGCGCGCACGGTGCTCGCCTTCGGCATCGCGATTGCGACGGCTGCCACGTGGGTGCTCGGGCACTTCGTCAACGTGCTGACGTCGGCGCTCGCACTGGCCGGGTTCTACTTCTACGTCTTTGTCTACACCCGCTGGCTGAAGCGCACCACGCCGCAGAACATCGTGCTCGGCGGCGCCGCCGGGGCCTTCCCGCCGCTCGTGGGGTGGGCGGCGGTGACGGGACGTGTGGACCTCGCCTCGCTCTACCTGTTCCTCATCATCTTCTACTGGACGCCGCCGCACTTCTGGGCGCTCGCCCTGCTGAAGCAGCGCGATTACGGCACGGCCGGCGTGCCGATGGCGCCGAACATCTGGGGTGAGCGCGAGACCATTGACCAGATGCTGTGGTACAGCATCCTGTTGCTCGGCCTCTCGATCCTCCCGGTGACGTTCGGCGTCTTTGGGCTCTTTTATCAGGCGTCCGCGCTGGCGCTGGGCGGCATCCTGCTCCTCGGTGTCTGGCGCGTGCGGGCCCGGGCGCTGCGCGGCGAGAGCTGGACCGCCGTCGCGTGGTCCGTCTACAAGTTCTCGCTGCTGTACCTCGCGCTGCTCTTTGTTGCGATGGCCATCGACCGGCACCTGTGATGTGATTGAGGATTTGGAATCCGGATTGAGATTGCGGATTCCGACTTGGATTGCGATCAGCGATTGGCCGGTGTAATCGCAGGTCGCGGTCCGCATTCGGTGTCCTGAATCCGAATCCGGATTCCAGATCCTCAGTCGTTTCTCCTCGCCGCCCGCCAGATGAGCGCACCGAGCCCGAGCAGTGCCGTGCCGAAGAGTGACATGCGCAATTCACTCACGTAGGCGCTGACGATGCCGACGAGCCCCGCCGCCACGAAAAAGCCCGGGAGCCACGGGTAGCCGAGCGCACGATAGGGACGCGGTGCGTCGGGGCGCAGCGCACGCAGGCGAAAGACCGACGCGGCGCCCAGCGCGAAGAAGATCCAGTCGGCGAAGACGACACCGCCCAGCAGCGTGCCGATGCTCCCGCGTGTGACGAGCAGGAGCGCGAGCGACCAGCCGCCAAGCAGGACCAGCGCGACCCACGGTGAACCGAAGCGCGCGTGCACCGTGCCAGCGGCGCGCAGGACAGGGACGTCGGAGCCCAGCGCGAAGACGACGCGGGCGTTGGTGAGGAGGGCAACATTCACGAAGCCGAGGATCGACAGCATCGCTGCCACGGTCATGGCCGTCGCGGCCGCGGCGCCGCCGAAGCGCACCGCGGTGTCGGCGGCGGGGGCCGCGCTTGCGGCGAGTCCGTCGCGTCCGAGCGCACTGAGATACGTGCCCGTGACGCCAAGATAGACCACAATCACGATGCCGATGCCGATGGCGAGCGCGCGCGGAATATTGCGCGCCGGATCGCGGATCTCGCCGGCGATCATGTTCATCTGCTGCCAGCCGCCGATGGTGAAGAGCACGGCCACGAAGGCGGCGGCGAAACCACGCGCGAGCGGCGGGGCGCCGGGAGCGCTCGACGGCGCGGCAGCCACCGCGGCATCGGCTGGGCCCAGTAACAGCACGAGCCCGCCGACGATGAGCCCGGCCAGCGCGGCAATCTTGGCGATGGTGAGCACATTCTGGACCGCGACGCCGGGCCGGATGCCGAGCACATTGGTGGCGGTGAGCGCGACGATGGTGATCGCCGCCGCGCCGATCGGCCCGCCCACGGCGCCGAGCGGCAGGAAGCGCTCGAGGTAGCCGGCGAAACCCATGGCGACGGCGGCAATCGCGCCGCTCGAGATGAGGCCGGCGTTCATCCACGCAGACAGGAAGGCGGGAAGCGGCCCGAACGCCTCGCGGATATACACGTAGGCGCCGCCCGCCTCCGGGAGCATGGCGCCGAGTTCGGCATAGGTCAGTGCTCCGGCGAGCGCGACCACGCCACCCAAGGCCCAGACAAAGACAACCCAGCCGGCGGAGGGGAGCGCCGCGGCCGTTGCCGCCGGCGTGAAGAAGATGCCGGAGCCAATAATGCCGCCGACGACCACGAGGGCGGCGGAGAAGAGGCCGAGTTCACGTTTGAGGGCCATGGTCGCGAAAGGTGGCACATCGGCGGCTGTCACACCACACGGGCCTTCGCGTCGCTCCCGGCGGGGAGGGGAGAGGGGGTTTTCATCACAGAGACACGGAGGAGCACGGAGGGCCACGGAGAACCACAACTTCTTGGGTAACAGCAGCACGCCACGCAAACATCTGCGTGGCGCTCGCGGTTCCTCCAAGAAGTTGCCGTTGCAGTTCTTTGTGGCCCTCCGTGCTCCTCTGTGTCTCCGTGATGAAGAAGCTCCCACACGAGACCGAGAGGATTACACGATGAACAAGTCCACTTGCGGCTCCTTCGGCGTCACGACCAGCGTCTTGCCGTCGACGTAGGCGTTGACCTCGGTGCGCATCCCGATCTCGCCGGCGATGTAGATGCCCGGTTCGATGGAGAAGCCGCTGCCGTTGAGCAGCAGGCGCTCCTCGCGCGTCTCGAGGTTGTCGAGATGGGCGCCCGACCCGTGCAGGCCGCTGGCATCGATGCTGTGCCCCGTGCGGTGCGTGAAGTACTTCCCGAAGCCGCGATCCACGATGACCTTGCGCGAGGCATCATCGGCCTCGCCGCCGCGCACCGGCGCGCCAGCCGCCAGCTTGTCCCGCAGGAGCTTGATGGCGGCGTCGCGCGCGTCGCGGACCGTCGTCCAGATCTCCACCGCGCGCGCACTCGGCTCGCCGATGCTCGCCATGTACGTCTGGTCGGCCCACATCCCGTCGGGCGCCTTGGCCCAGAGGTCGATGAGGATGATGTCGCCGACCTTGAGGTGACGCGGCGCATCGGGCGACGGATCGTAATGTGGGAGGGCCGCATTCTCGGTGGCGGACACGTTTGGACCGTGGTCGGTCCAGAGGCCGAGTCGGGCAAACTCGCCGCGCATCCACTCCGTGAGTTCCCACTCGGTGATCGGCGCGCCGGCGCGCGCGGCCGCACCCGCCTTCCGGAACGCGGCATACGCGATGTCCTTGAGCTGCTCCGCTGCGATGCAGTGCGTGCGACGTTCCTCGTCGTTCCAGACCGCCAGGAAGCGCGTGACGAGATCGCCGGAGCATTCCACCGTCGCTCCCGCGGCGCGCACCATCTCGAGAATGCCGGCCGGCACGTAATCCACGTACGGCACGGCGTCGCCCGGCGAGTACTCCATGACGATGCGTTTCCCCTTCACGCAGCGCGCCACCTCGGCCTCGAGTGCCTGCCAGGCGACGTACTGGCGGTTCTCCCACGCCGCCGGCCAGTCGTGCCAGGGGTTCTGCTCGATGACGTGGGTGATGGCCACCGGCGTGCCCTGCGTCGGCACCCAGACGAACCAGCGGCGCGACACGAAGCCCGTGATGCCGACCAGACCCTTGGCGATCGCGTTGATGCCGCGGAAGTCGTAGAGCAGCCATCCATCGATCCCGGCGTCACGCAGGGCGGACTGCAGGGAGGCAACAGACTCTGGATTGAGCATGGGATTAGCCCTTGCCGCGGACGGGACGCCACTCGGCGCGCCATTCGCAGCTGCCTTCGCCGCGCGACGCGCAGCGGACATGGTCGACGGCGCCCACTCCGCCGACCATCAGTTGGATGAGCTCGCGGAGCGCCGATTCATAGTAGGCGCATCCGCCGAGCTTGGGCGCGGCATCACGGGTCACGGAATCCGACACTTCGAGCATGATCGTGCCGCCGCTGCGGCGCACCGTGCCCGACAGGTAGCGACGCGCGACACTGCGCGCGTAGCGCAGCGCGAGGGGGCGCGTCAGGAGCGCGGGAAGCGAGCGCATCATGCGGCGCATCGCGGGCGAGAAGCTGCCGTACACCTGCCGCGCGAAGTTGCGACCGGCTTCCCGGAAGACCGCCTCGGCGTCGGGGCGCCGGCCGATGAGGCGCGCGATCCCCGCCGCCTCGCCATAATCGGTCCGTTGCCTGCGACGCACCGCCTCCGCAAAGCGCTTGATCTGCGCGAAGACCGTGTCGGAGAGCCCGAACCGCTTGTTTCGGAGTTCATGCACGAACTCCGCCTCGAGGTCATTGTCGGGCAGGTCCACCGTGCGGACCGCCTCCAGGAGGCTCAGCGGAATGAGGGGATCGACAGGTTCGGGCATCGGTACCGCAAGCTAACCAGCGACCGCGTGGTGGAACAGGCGACACGCCGCCCACGGGGGCGGCGTGGCATTGCACGCCATCACGCGCGTCGGCTTGCGCACATCGCAACCGTCGTTGAATATCCCAGCGAACTCCTTCCGGCCTCCGTCGCCGACTCGTGCTCATCGACATCATTCCGCGCATGCTGGTTGGCGGTACGCTCGCGGGCGTCGCCGCGGGGCATGCGGCGCGCAAGCGGCAGCTGACGCTCGGCGGCGAGTACGCCGCGTTCGGGGTGGGCACCGCGGCCGCGGTTGGCGGTGTCGGGTGGCTGCTTTCGCTGGCGGTCTTCTTCTACAGTTCGGTGCTGTTCACGCGCTGGCGCGCGGGTGACAAGCGCCACCGGTCCAGGTCCGTGCTGCCCGGCACGCGGGCGCGCGATGCCTGGCAGGTGCTCGCGAACGGCGGACTGTTCGCGCTCGCCGCCATTGTCTGGGCGCTCACCGGCTGGTGGCAGGCCGGCCTGTTCGGGTTCGGCGCGCTCGCCGCGGCCACTGCGGACACGTGGGCCACGGAGCTTGGCATGGCGCTCACGGCGGCGCCGCGATCGCTTCGCACCTTTCAGCGCGTGGTGCCCGGCACGTCGGGGGCGGTCAGTACGCATGGCACCGCCGCCGCAGTGGTCGGGGCGTTCGTCATGGCACTCTGTGCCGTTGCGTCGTTCACCGTGCCGTTCGACATTCCCCGGCTGGAGGCCGTGTTCGCGGGCGGAATCGTCGGCGCGCTGGCCGACTCGGTGCTTGGCGCGACGGTGCAATCGGTGCGGTGGTGCGACGAGTGCGCGGAGTGGACGGAGCGCCGCGTCCACACGTGCGGGTACCGCAGTCACCATCGCAAGGGCCTGCGCTGGATGACCAACGATGTCGTCAACCTGCTGGCGACGGCGGTCGGCGGCGTCACGGCGATTTTTGCGTGGCTGCCGTGAGCCACGCCGACGCGAACGCCTTCCGCGCGGCGCTGGCGCGCTTCGCTTCCGGCGTCACGGTAGTGACGGTGCGAGGCGCCGATGGCGCCGACCACGGCATGACCGTCAGCGCGTTCGCCTCGTTGTCGCTGGATCCGCCGCTGGTGCTGGCCTGCCTCGACGTGACCGCCACGCTGCTGCCGCACCTCCGCGGCGTGACCGCATTTGGCGTCAGCATCCTCGCCGAGGGACAGGCGGAGCTCTCGGCGCGATTCGCTGACCAGCGGGTGGTCCGCTTTGACGGCGTCGCGGTGACCCATGCCCCCGAGGGACCGGCGTTGATCGTCGGTGCCGCGGCGCACCTCGTCTGCCTGCGCGTCGCGGAACACCCCGGCGGCGATCACGTGATCATCGTCGGCGAGGTCCAGCGTGCGGAGACGTACGGCGATGCGCCCCTGGTCTACGCGCTTCGCCGGTACGGAACCTTCGCCCCATCCACGGGCGACTGACGACACCGGGGTGGCCGGACGCCGTGGCGCGTCCTACCTTCGCCATGCACCCTCCCGACGTCCTGACGACCCTTCTCCGGTCACCGCCATGCGCGACTCCGTTCGTCACTTCCTGTCTGAGTTCATCGGCACCTTTGCGCTGACGTTCGTCGGCAGCGCGGCCATCATGCAGGCGACCATGAACGACGCGAACGTCGTCGCCATTGCGCTCGCCCCCGGGCTCATCCTGGCCGTCTTCGTGTCGGCGTTCATGCACGTCGGGGCGCACTTCAACCCCGCGGTCACCCTCGGCATGCTGGTGGTGCGCCGCATCGAGCCGGTCATGGCGGGGCTGTACGTGGTGGCCCAGCTCGCGGGCGCCACCGCGGCGGCCCTCGCCCTCAAGTACGCGTTCCCCGCCGCGCTCTTCGCGGCCACGCGGGGCGGCGGCCAGTCGGTGTCGCTCGATGTGACGTCCGGGCAGGCGTTCCTGCTCGAGATGACCGGCACGATGTTCCTGATGTGGGCGGTCTTCGGCACGGCGGTGGACCGCCGCGCGCCGCGCATCGGCGGCATCGGCATCGGCCTGACGATGACCGCCAACATCCTCGCGTTTGGGAGCCTGACCGGTGCCTCGGTAAACCCCGCGCGGTCCTTCGGCCCCGCCTTTGCCAGCGGCATCTACGAGGCGCAGGGGATCTATTGGCTGGCGCCGATCACGGGCGCGGTGATCGCGGCGGTGGTCTACCAGAAGCTCCTGCTCACGGACGAGACGGAGCCGGCGGATCACGGGGCCATCGGGTCGCAGCCTTAACGACGATTCAGGATATGGACTCAGGATTGCGACTGATGACACCGATTGAGGATTTCGACGTACGATTGGGGCAGTAGCGACCTCATCGCCCATCGCAATCCGGAGTCGCTATCCTTATTCGCAATCCTGAGTCCAATTCCTCAATCGAACCTCCGTGTCGCTTGAACTCGAACGCGAGCGCGCCGTCCAGTCGCTCTGCGCCCACTTCGCGCAGGACCACCTGACGACGCAGGAACTCGAGCTGCGGTTCGAGGAGGTGTATCGCGCCTCCTCACTCGACGAGCTGCGCCGCCTGATGACGGGGTTGCCCGCGCTCGCCCCGGCGGCGGTCACCACGCCGCTGCCGACCTATTCCGTGGCGGCCACCACGCAGGCGCCAGCCGAGAAGCGCTTCCTCGCCCTGATGGGCGAAGTGAACCGGCAGGGTCGCTGGTCGGTGCCCGCCTACTTGAAGGTGTCAGCGATCATGGGGACCGTGCGCCTTGACTTGCGCGAGGCGCAGGTGCCCGCGGCCGGGGTGGACATCGATGCCAGCACCGTGATGGGCGAAGTGCGCATCCTGCTCCCACCCGGCCTGCACGCCGAGGTCGACGGGATGGCGTTCATGGGAGAGTTCTCCGACCGCACGGCCGGCACGGCGGCGACGCTCGACGCCCCGTCCATCCGCGTGCGCGGCTCAGCGATCATGGGCGCCGTGCGCGTGGAGACGCGGCTGCCCAAGGAAGGGGCGCTCCAGGCGTGGAAGAGGCGGCTGCTGGGAGACTGATTGAGGGTATGGAATCCGGATGTCGATTGAGGATCTCGAATTCGGATTGCGATGGGCGATGACGGCACGCCTGTTGAATCGGCCGTCGCAGTCACCAATCGCGATCCGCTATCGCAATCCGGATTCCGAGTCCTTGATCTTCTCTTCGTAGCGGACGACGGACTCCATGATCACGCGCATCGCCTCGTCGCTCTTCCCCCATCCGACGATCTCGCACCGCTTGCCCTCGAGATCCTTGTAGATGTGGAAAAAGTGCTCGATCTCCAGGAGGTAGTGCTGCGGCATGTCGGCGATGTCGAAGTGCTCCTCGTGGTGCGGCGAGTTGACCGGCACGGCGAGGATCTTGTCGTCCGGTTCCCCGCGGTCCCTGAGACGCAGCACGCCAATCGGGCGCACGTCGATCAGGCACCCCACAAACGTCGGCTCGTTGATGCGCACGAGCACGTCGAGCGGATCGCCGTCCTCGTGCAGCGTGCGGGGAATGAGACCGTAGTCGCCGGGATAGTGCACGGCGCTGTAGAGCACCCGGTCGAGCTTGAACAGCCCCGATGCCTTGTCGAGTTCATACTTGTTGCGGCTGCCGCGCGGAATCTCGATGACCGCCGTAACCGTATCCGGCGGATGGTGGCCGGTGGGGAGGTCGTGCCAGGGGTGAAGCATGGGAAAGACCGATTGAGGATTGGGAATCCGGATCGTGATTAAGGATAACGATTCAGGACCGCGACCCGCGAATCGCGAGTCGCGAGTCGCAGTCCTGAATCGAGGTCCGTGATCCAGTTCCGGATTCCCAATCCTCAGTCAGTACCCAATCGCCGCGCCATCCCTCCGTGGATCCGCCACCCCAATGAGCTTCCCCTTCACCACCGCAACCGCGTGCACCCCGCCGAACATGATGTCGCCGACGCGGGAGAGCGGCAGGTAGCCCTTCCCCCGCAGCGCGGCGTACACCTCCAGGGCGAATCCGGCCTCGACTTCCACGCTGCGTCCCTGCGCCGGCTGCAGCCGTGGCGACGCGATGGCGGTCCACGGATCCTCGCCGAGCGCCAGGTGACGGAACGTCACCTGCGTGGTGGCCGTCGGGATGTACTGCGATCCCGCCGCGCCAACGACCATGCGCACGTCACTGCCCCGCAGGATGATGGTGGGCGAGATCGTGGAACTCGCGTACCGGTTCGGACCGCGCGTCGACGCGTCGAAATTGCTGGCGCCCGAGTTGAGGAAGTAGCCGTTCACGTACACGCCCGACCCGAAGAGCACGCCCACCGTGAAGGTCATCGCCACCGCGTTCCGGTCGCCGTCCACCACGCTGAAGTGCGACGTATTGGACGCCGCTGCTTCGTCGTCCCCGCCACCGCGCGGCGTGCGCGGCGCGGCGACACGGTCGCGGCCGAGGGTGCTCGCCCCCCATCCGTCGAGCGTGGCGCACGCACCCGAGGGCGCCGCCGCGTCGTCTGCCCACGGATCGCCCGCCGTCAGCGTGGCGTCGCCGTCGAGCGTCGCGATGATCGGTGCCCGCTTTGCGGCGAAAGACGGGCTGGTCAGGCCGCGCGCCGGCACCGCGAAGTCCGTTGGATCACCGCGATACTGGCCCACATCGGTCCCCGCAACGCGCATGGCGCCGACCATCTGCACGGCCGCGGCACCCTGCGTGGTCGGCGATCCCAACTGCGCCGCGTTCGAGGCCGCTAACAGGTTGAGCGACGCCATCGGCGTCGCCCCGCCTAGCGCCGGCGCCGCGCCGAGCAGGGTGTATCCCATCCACGGCGAGCAGAGCGGCCGCTTCACCGCCACGGGATACGCCTTGAAATCCTCCACGGTGACCGGGCTCCCCGCGGCCCGCATCTTGGCCACGGCGCGCTCGGCCAGCACCCCTTCATAGAACGCGGCGCGCCCGTCGCGCGCGATCGCCTCGAGCGTCAGCGCCAGCAGCGGCTGCACCAGCCGCTCGCCCGGACGCAGTGCCGCGCCGCCGGGCAGGAAGAGCGCGGCCGCGGCACTGTCGGCCGACAGCTTGGCACGCGAACTCTCCGACGTGCGAGCCAGCAACGGTGAAACGATGAAGCCGTCCCGGGCCAGCGCGATGGCGGGCGCCATCACCTGCGCGCGGGGCAGCCTGCCCCACTTGCCGTGCGCCTCCAGCAGTCCCGCGACGGCACCGGGAATGCCCGCGGCGCGGCCGTTGATCGGACGGCGCGTCGCCGCGCTGTCCAGCGTCCCCCACTCGGCGGCCGCGCCGGTGCGCGCGTAGAAGTCGAGTGCGTCGGCGCGGCGCGTGGCGCGGTGCCAGACGACCATGCCTCCCGCACCGCCCAGCCCGGTCTGCGAGGGATCGACGACGGAGAGAGCAAAGGCCGTGGCGACCGCGGCATCCACCGCATTGCCGCCCTGGCGCAGGATCGTGACGCCGGCCGCCGCCGCATCGGCATGCGATGCCACGACCATGCCGCGCGCTGACTCAGCGCGCTTGGCATAGAGCGGCGTCGGAGACGACGGCGGCGACTGGAGGCCGCAGGCGGTGAGCAGGGCGGCGCCGAGCACGGCGGCGCAGCAACGAAGGGCAAATGAACGCGTCATGGCAGGCCCAAGATGCGAGAACCGAACCCGGCCGAGGTGGCCGGATTCGGTAGAATAACGCCGCTGGAAGGCGGTCCGCTGGCGGGGGGCCGTGGCGGCCTGCGTCGTTCAGTCTTCGAACTCGAACAGCCGTTCAAGCTGGGTGAGGTGCAGCAGGTGCCGAACCGTCGGCGGCGTACGCTTGAGGCACGTGGAGAGCGAATTCTCGCGGGCGCGCTTCTGCACGAGCACCAGCACGCCCAATCCGCTGGCATCCACTTCACGGGTGTCGCGCAGATCGATCGTGATGCGCTTCGCGCCCTCATCGGCGGCCTTCGCCAGCCGTTCGAGTGCGTCCCTCCGGAAATCGAGCCGGTGTTCCGACACCAGCCGTTCGGGGGCCTGCAAGACGACGCGATCAGGTTGGGTAAGCGGACTCATGAAAACCTCCTCGCTGCGTCCGACCAGTGTTGTCCGCATTGTTGCTCCGGTTGCTTCGAGTGGCCCTGTCGGCCTTGGCTCACCTTTGGCAGCCGGACGATCTCGGTGACCTGAGATTCCTTGCATTGCGGCCCCGCCTCGCGGTGGGTGTGCTCTTGTCGGGTGATGCAGCATTCAGTTGTTGCCCCCTAGTACTGCGAGAAGCGTGCCAAACCAGCCAGCGCGCTAACTCAATGTCAGATAGTGAGTTACAAGATCATCACAACGTGATGGCGACGATTCGCCCTGCTTCCCGCAGTCTGCTAGGCAACGCGCGCGACGCCGTCAACTTCGGTTATAGTCACGATGTCAAAGCCAAGCATCACATCGCGCGCACTGCGCGGCGGACTCGCGCCGGCACGTTGCTGATGCGGGGCGGCGCGGCTATCCTCTGTCGCAATCACTGCGCGTCATCGCCGATCCCGCGTCGGCGGCGCCCTTCGCACCCAGCCCCGCCCGTCCATGTCAGATCTCGACACGCTGCTCACCGAGAACCGGTCGTTCCCCCCGTCCGAGCACTTCCGCCAGCAGGCGATCGTGAACGACGAATCCCTGCACGACGAGGCGGCGGCCGATTACGAGCAGTTCTGGGCGCGCCAGGCGCGCGAGCTCGAGTGGATGGTGCCGTTCACGGAAACGCTGGAGTGGGCGCCGCCGCACGCGAAGTGGTTCCACGGCGGCCGGCTCAACGTTTCGGTGAACTGCATCGACCGCCATGTGCGGGGCTCGCGACGCAACCGGGCGGCCATCATATGGGAAGGGGAACCCGGGGACGCACGGGTGCTCACGTACTGGGACCTGTACCGTGAGGTCCAGAAGTTCGCCAACGTGCTGAAGTCGCTTGGCGTCGAGCGGGGCGACCGCGTGGGCATCTACCTCCCGATGGTGCCGGAGGCGGCCATCGCGATGCTCGCCTGCGCGCGCATCGGCGCCATTCACAGTGTCGTGTTCGGCGGCTTTTCCCCGGAGTCGCTGCGTGACCGCATGAACGACGCCAGGGCCAAGGTGCTGATCACCGCCGACGGCGGCTATCGCCGCGGCCAGGTGACCCCGCTCAAGCGCAACGCCGACAAGGCGCTCGAGGACGCGCCAACGGTGAAGCACGTGGTGGTCGTCCAGCGTCGCCCCGGCGGCATGGGCGACGAGTCGTTCGCGCAGATGCGTGAGGGGCGCGACCACTGGTGGCATCGCCTGATGCAGTCGGCCAAGGCGGACTGCCCTCCCGAGCCGATGGACGCGGAGGATGTGCTCTTCATCCTTTATACATCAGGCACGACGGGCAAGCCGAAGGGGATCGTCCACACCACGGGCGGCTACCTGACCGGCGTGGCGGCCACCACCAAGTACGTCTTCGACCTGAAGGAGGACGACGTCTTCTGGTGCACAGCCGACGTGGGCTGGGTCACCGGACACTCGTACCTCGTCTACGGTCCGCTCGCCAACGGTGCGACGTGTGTGATGTACGAAGGGGCGCCCGACTGGCCGGAGCGCAACCGGTTCTGGGAGATCTGCGAGAAGTACGGCGTCTCGGTGTTCTACACCGCGCCGACGGCGATTCGCGCCTTCATGAAATGGGGCGAGCAGCATCCGGCCCGGCATGATCTCTCGCGCCTGCGACTCCTCGGCACCGTCGGCGAGCCGATCAATCCCGAAGCGTGGATGTGGTATCACAAGGTGATCGGCGGCCTGCGGTGCCCGATCGTCGACACGTGGTGGCAGACGGAGACCGGCGCCATCGTGATCTCGCCGCTCCCCGGGCTCACCGCGACCAAGCCGGGCAGCTGCACGCGGCCGCTCCCTGGGTATTTCACCGCACTGCTCGACTCCAGGGGCAACGAACTCGAGGTCGGCGGTGGACTGCTCGCCCTCACCAGGCCGTGGCCCTCCATGCTGCGCACGATCTGGGGCGACGATCAGCGGTACGTGGACACCTACTTCCGCAAGTGGCCGGGCCGGCCAGACCTGTACTTCCCCGGCGACGGCGTGAAGCGGGACGACGACGGCTACTATTGGATCATGGGACGCGTGGACGACGTGCTGAACGTCGCCGGCCACCGTATCGGCACCATGGAAGTCGAGAGTGCGCTCGTCGAGCACCCGGCCGTTGCCGAGGCGGCGGTGGTGGGCAAGGCGCATGAGCTGAAGGGGCAGTCCATCGCGGCCTTCGTCACCCTGCGCGACGGATTCCACCAGAGTCCGGCGCTGCGCGACGAGCTGCGCGAGTTCGTAGCCGAGAAGATTGGCGCCATCGCGCGTCCCGACGACATTCTCTTCAGCGCCGACCTGCCAAAGACGCGCTCGGGCAAGATCATGCGCCGGCTGCTGCGCGACATCGCCGAAGGCCGGACGTTGGGCGACACGACGACGCTGGCGGATCCGTCGGTCGTGGCGTCACTGAAGGACCAATACGAATCTGAGGAAAGCTGACTGAGGATCTGGAATCCGGATTGCGATCCCGGATTTCGACGGAGGACCGCGAATGGCGATTCGCCTCGCCGGCTGCGCATGATTGGAACCCGCTTTCCGTGAGGTAGCCGTGACCGTTGACCTGCGCGCGACGTTGCAGGACGCACTCTCGGCGGACTACGTCCTCGAGGACGAACTGCCGCGCGGCGGCATGTCGCGGGTGTTCCTCGCGGTGGAACGGTCGCTGAACCGGAAGGTCGTGCTCAAGGTGCTCGACCCGGAACTGGCGGCCACCCTGAGCGCCGAGCGGTTCAAGCGCGAGATCGCGCTGGCAGCCCGGCTGCAGCACCCGCACATCGTGCCGCTCCTGCACGCCGGCGCGGTGAACGGCCTGCTCTTCTACTCGATGCCGTTCGTCGAGGGCGAGTCGCTGCGAGAGTTGATGGTCCGTGAGCGCCCGATGAGCCTCGAGCGCATCACGCAGATCCTGGACGAGGTGTCCGGCGCGCTCGACTTCGCGCACGAGCAGGGCGTGGTGCACCGCGATATCAAGCCTGAGAACGTGATGCTCTTCCACGGCCAGGCCGTGGTCCTCGACTTCGGCATTGCCAAGGCGGTGAGCGACTCGACACACACCGGCGCCGGCAGCACCACCGCGCCGCGCCTGACGCTGCAGGGGACGAGCCTGGGCACGCCGACCTACATCGCCCCGGAGCAGGCGGCGGGCGACCCGACGCTCGACCATCGGGCCGACATCTACAGCGTGGGCTGCGTGGCCTACGAGATGCTCACCGGGCACCCGCCGTTCCGCGGCAAGACACCGCAGGCGGTGATGATTGCGCATGCCAAGGAATCCCCCGAACCGGTGGCCAAGCGCCGTCCTGACACGCCGCCCGCGCTCGCCAGGCTGGTGATGGCCTGCCTGGAGAAGACGCCGGACCGTCGTCCGCGGCGGGCCCAGGAGATTGTCCGGGCACTGCGCGCGGAGCACTCCAGCAGCGGTGCCCGGGGGCTGTTCGAACGAGCGCCCTGGTGGCTGCCGTGGGTGCTCGCGGGCGTCTCATCCGCCGCGGCAATCGGGCTTGCCCTCACCCGTTGATTGTGACCCCAGCCCCCTCTCGCTCGTCATTCAATCGTGAAGCACTTTCTTCCAGAATCGCTCTTCCCCCGCAAGTTGCCGGCGGCCGCCGATCGCCGCATGCGGCTCGCGCAGGCGCGCGCCGAAGAGGCGCTCGTGCGCACCCACGTGGAGAATGCCCTCGCGTTCGTGGACGCGCTCGCCGAGGAACTGCCGTTCGACCGCGCCGTCGACACCTACATCCGCGAGATGTCGGTGTCGGAGCCGCTCGCATCCGTGGTGGTGACGCGGGTGCTCGTGGTGCTGGGGCGCGAGCTGCTTCCGGCGCGGCGCGAGGAGATGGGCGATGAACTACGGCCTCGCCTGAGGCTCGCTGAGGCGTCGGATGGGAAGCGGGGGACGATCAGGAGGGCCTGAGAACGGCGGAGAACGGCGGAGAACGGCGGAGAACGGCGGTGAACGACTCAGGGGACCCAGCGACTTCGCGGGTCCCCCTTTTCTTGCCTGCCGCTACGCCACTCTGCCGTTCTCCGCCGCCCTCCGCCGTCCTCTGCCGTTCTCCGCCGTCCTCTGCCGTTCTCTGCCGTCCTCTGCCGTCCTCCGCCGTCCTCTGCCGTTCTCCGCCGTCCTCTGCCGTTCTCCGCCGTCCTCTGCCGTTCTCCGCCGTCCTCTGCCGTTCTCCGCCGTCCTCAGCGCGAATCGGCCCTCCGCCCTGCCCTGAGTTCAACGACCGATAGCGTGAACATGATGCACACCAGAATCGCGCTGACCACACACCACTGGCACCACGCGTGGATGACGGCAGCCTCGAGGTAGGTGAGGTAGCCGCTGAACAGCACACCCCAGCCGGTCAGGGTCACCAGCGCGATGGACACCCGCCGGTCCGCCGCAAACCGCTCGGACGTGCCCGCCAGCGCGACGGCGAACAACAGGACGTAGTACGCGACGCCCCAGAGCGCGACCGGCTGGCCGAGGAAGATCGCCCACGGGCTGGTGTTGACCTTCTCGCAGCCGCCGATCTTGCAGCTGAGCGTACCGACCACGCCCAGCTTGAACAGCCACAGGTACATCGCCGGGAACAGCCCGACCAGGGCCACCGCGGCGATCACCATGCGACGTGTCACTTGGCGCCCTTGGTGGTCGTGTCCGCCTTGCCGACCCGGACGAGTTCGGCGTCAACCAGCTTCTTGACCTCGTCGTAGGGGATGCTGCCCGCGTACTTCTTGCCGCCAATGATGAACGACGGCGTCTCGTTGATGCCCCGCTTCTCGGCCTCGGCGCCGCTGGCCTTGATGTTCGGGTAGTGCCGCTTGCTGTCGAAGCACTCCTCGAACTTGTCGCGGTCGAGGCCGAGGTCGGCCGCGTAGCCCATCATCTTCTTGCCGGGGTTCGATGTGGTTTGCGTGTTCCACAGGTCCTGCGTGTAGAACAGCCGATCATGCATCTCCCAGAACTTCCCCTGCTCGTTGGCGCAGTACGCGGCGTTCGATGCCGACCACGTGTTCGGGTGCATCGGAAGCGGGAAGACGAAGAACTCGATCGACGCCATGCCGGTCTTGATCAGTCGCTCGCGGATGTCGGGCTCGGTGAGCATCGCGAACTGTGCACAGGCGGGGCACTCGAAATCGGCGAACTCGACGATCTTCACCGGCGCGTCCGGCGAGCCCAGCAGGAAGCCCTGGGCCGTGCCGAGGGGCATGTTGGGATCAATGGCCTCACCTCCGCCCGCGGGTCGCGTGGCGGCCCAGCCCAGTGCGCCGGCGCCGATGACGACGATGGCAATGAGCAGGAACGTGAACTGCTTCTTGGAGGCTCGTGCGTTTGAACTGGCCACAGGGAGACCGTTGAGTGAGAGGTGACTGAAAGCTACAGGCCGCGGGGGGACGGGCTCAAGGAGGGCAGAGGGCAGAGGGTAGAAGGTAGATGGTTGATGGTTGATGGTCGCTCGTGGGCGGAGCGCCCCACACGGCATCGACGCTGCACTCGTCCACCGCGATAGGTACCTTAGATCGCACGCCTCTACCACGTACCCTCCACCACCTACCATCTGCCGTCTTGACTCGCTTCGACCACATTCGGATCCCGGTCGGTCCCGGCGAACTGCACGCCGAGCGGTTCGGCTTCGGGGATCACCCATTGGTGCTGCTGCACGGGTTCGGCACGTCCACGTTCCTCTGGCGGCGCGTCGCTCCCGCCCTGCCGCTCGGCCGGATCACGGCGTGGGCTGTGGATCTGCTCGGGCACGGCGAGTCGGACCGGCCCGCCGACGGGGCATTCGGCGTCGCGGCGCAGGCACTGTGCGTGGAGCAGACCATGACGTCGTTGCGCATCGGACGCGCGACCGTCGTCGGCGTGGACCTCGGAGCCGCGGTGGCCGTCCAGTTGGCCGCCACCCGCCCCGCCCGCGTGCACGGCATCGTGCTCATCAGCCCGCCGCCGCCGGGTCGCGTGCGTGCCGATGATCTGGCCGAGTTCGGGCGCCTGACCGGAACGCACCTGTTCGAGGCAACTCGCGGCATGCTCGGCGCGGCCGCCGTGCTCGGCCCATTGCTCAGGCGCGGCGTGGCATCGCCGGACGCGATGCCCGACAAGCTGGTGGCGCGCTACGCTGCTCCATTCGTCGGTTCCGAAGGGGTGCGTCACCTCCAGTCCCTGGCGAGTGCCGTGACAGAGGATGACGCCGAGGAACTGGACCTGAGCCGGATCACGGCGCGGACGCTCGTGCTGCGGGGAGAGCAGGACGCGTGGTGCGCGCCGGGCGACGCGGCACGACTGGCCACAGCGATTCCCGGCGCCGAACTTCGCACCGTTCCCCTCGCAGGGCGCTTGATCCCGGAAGATGCGCCGGAGGCGCTCGCCAGCCTGCTCGCGGACTGGGCGCCAGCGGTCCGCACCGCGGGACCGGCGCGGCAACGCCCGGGGCCGGACAACCAAACGAATGGCACGGGGGACGCGTAAAGACCTAGGAATCGAGAGTCGTCCCGGTTACGTTTCTAGTATGCTTCTCACACTACTTTTCTGGACGAGATGAACAAGGGTCGAAACAGGAATCGCAGGCCAGGCAACGATCCGTCGCCGAAGGATCAGGCGCGCGATGAGTTGTTCCAGCATATCATCAGCTGTGGAGTGGTTGGGTGCGACCCGGAGCACCAGCGGCAGTGGTTTGACGAAACGATGCGGTACTTCACCGAGCGGTATCACGAACTGTCGGCGGTGGAAATCGCCGAACTTCGCACACTCGGCGAGCGTTTCGCCCAGCCTCCGCGGTCGGCGGCTTCGGCACAGGCGACGGAGAGCGTCGGCGCCAGCGCGTAAGGTCCACCGAAACCATCCAGAAGGCCGGCGCCCCGTCGCTTCGCGACGGGGCGCTTTTCGTCCCCGACGCGGTGGTCCGGCGTCGCCGGAACCGACGGGTCCTAGCGTCCGTTGGCGCGGCGCTTTCGCAGCACGACTGCGAACCGAATCCCTTCGCCCAGCGCGGCCTCGACGGCCGACGTCCAGCGGCGGGCGCGACGCCCCTCGACGCCGAGGATCAGCAGCAGACCGACCCGTGCCGGTGTGGTTCCGTCGCGCCGTACGGTGAGTCCTCCACCCGCGTACGGGCCCCAGGCATGTTCGGCGAAGGGGTCGAGCAGGAACCGGAGCGAAAGGTCGGCGCGCGTGGCGACCACCGCTCCGTTCTCGGAATCGGCCACGCCGGCACCGACCGCGGCACCGGCACGCAGGTACAACCCGAGCGGCGTGTTCGCCCCGCCCATGACCATCGCCGAGGCGTGCCGCGCCAGGGCTGCCTCGGCACGCACTTCCGGCTGGATGCGCGGCACAAAGGCGAAGCCCTGCGCGCCAAGCGGCCTCGCGACCACCATCAGCAGGAGGGCGAATGTACTCCGGCGCACGCTACGCCCTGACCCGGTTGCGCCAGAGGACGATGGTGTAGTCCACGATGGACACGAGCGACACGAGCCCCACCACACCCACCGCCCATGGAGCGGCCCGTTGATCCACGACAATGGCCGGGAGCGCCACGAGCTGAAGCACCGTGGCCAGCTTGCCGGAGAAGCGCGCCTTGAACGTGGCCGAACGGAGGGACGCCACGGACTTCGCGATGACGAACGCCCCGGCGGTGGCGATGTCGCGCATGATGAAGATGAAGTACTGCAGGGTGGTCACCCGCCCCTCGAGCAGCAGGGTACAGATGGCGACGAGGACGAAGATGCGGTCCGCGAACGGGTCGATGAGTGCGCCGACCCGGCTGAACTGGTGGCGTCGGCGCGCCAGCCATCCGTCGAGGAAGTCGGTCAGGCCGGCGGCGGCGAGTATGAGCAGGCGCAGGTCGTGCCCGTGGACGACCGGGAAGAGCGCCGCCAGGAACAGGCGGGACAGCGAAATGGCGTTGGGCAGCGTCGCCAGGGTGTCGCGCTCCATGCGGGCAACATAACCCGGCGTGACGAATGCTTGCCAGCGCCGCCGGCGCGGGGTAGCTTGGCCCAAGATCCCCCCGTTCCCCCGCAGAGGGCGCGATGGCCGATTATACCGAACTGTTGAAGGGCGTCGCCATCTTCCAGGACCTCGACGAGGGGGAACTGGCCCGCGTCTCCGAAGTCTGCCGCACGCAGGACTTCGTGTCCGGTGAGTACGTATTCAAGGAAGGCGAACCCGGAAACCGGCTCTACCTGGTCATCGAGGGCGAGGTGCGGATCAGCCGCATGATCCCCGGCAGCGGCGAAGAGGCCCTCGCCGTGCTCAAGAAGGGGGCGCTGTTCGGCGAAATGGCGGTGTTCGACCGCAGCGAGCGTTCCACGGACGCCATCTCGACGGGCGGGTGCAAGCTGCTCTCCATTTCGCGCAGCGATTTCGAGCTGCTGCTCGACTTCAACCGCGAACTGGCCTACAAGGTGCTGTGGTCGTGCACGCGCCTGCTGTCGTCGCGGCTGCGCGCGACGAATGACAGCCTGAGGAGCTTCCTTGCCATGAGCATGTTCTAAGAGAGACAACAGAGAGACAACAGAGAGAAAACAGAGAGACAACAGGGGGCGGGCTACGGTGGCCCGCCCTTGGACTCTGCGCGGTGACGATCGTGCGGCCTGGGGGACGGGACTCCCCAAGGGACCGCGCGGGAATGGGGCTGCCGCTTCCATACTTGTCGGGGCCCGCAGTGCGCCGTATGGTCCACGAATCCTCCGGAGATCCATGCGCCTTCGATTGCCGTTCCTCCTGCTCGTCGCCTCGCACGCGATGGCCCAGCAGCCAGCGTCCGCGGCGCGGCGAGTTGCCGCGGCAACCGCTGCACCCGACGTCAGCATCGGCCTCGCGCGCGACGCACGTATCGCCGCTGCCCTGGCCGACGTCGATGCGCGCCGGATCCGCTACACCGACTCGATGCTCGTCGCGTTCGGCACACGCCACACGTTGAGCGATACGGTCTCGGAGACACGCGGCATCGGGGCGGCCCGACGGTTCCTGTACGGCGAACTGCGCGCGTATAGTCGCGATTGCGGTGGCTGCCTGCGCGTGGAGTATGACCCGCACGATGTGCAGATCACGCGTTTTCGCGACCGCCCATCGGCACGCGTGGTCAATGTGCTGGCCTGGCTGCCGGGACGCGACACGACCCGCGTGGTGGTGATCAGCGGGCACTACGACTCGTGCATCTGCTCCACGGACGCCGCGGACGCCACGAGCGATGCGCCCGGCGCGGACGACGACGGGTCAGGCACCGCGGCGGTGATTGAACTCGCACGCGTGATGTCCAGGCGATTCCCGCAGGGACTGGACGCGTCCGTGCTGTTCGCGGCCGTCGCGGCCGAGGAGCAGGGCCTGCTGGGCGCCGCGGGGCTGGCGCAGCGCCTGCACGAGGAGCGGAAGACGGTGGTCGCCGCCTTCACGGATGACATCGTGGGCAACGTGGTGGCCGACGACGGGCGCGTGGATTCGACCAGCGTGCGCGTGTACGCCGTGGACTCCGTACCGTCGCGCAGCGGTGAGCTGGCGCGCTATGTGTGGGGCGTGGGAGTCGTCTACACGCCGAAGTTCGCGGTGCACCCGACCTTCCGCCTCGACCGCATCGGGCGCGGAGGGGACCACTCGCCGTTCCACCGGCTGGGCGACCCGGCGCTGCGGTTCACCGAGCGGCTCGAGAACACGAAGCGCCAGCACCTCCCGACGGACGACCTGAGTGGCGTGAACTTCGGCTACGTGGCGAACGTCACGCGACTGAACCTTGCCACGGTCGCGTCGCTTGCGTTGGCGCCCGCGCCGGCGGACAGCGTCTACGCACGCCGCGACCGCGCGTCGGGCGGGCAGAAGTGGGCTGTCAGTTGGAAGCCCGTCGATGGGGCGTCACGATACGAGGTGCTGTATCGCGCCACGTCGTCGCCGACGTGGACGGCCGTGTACGACGCGGGCGCGTCAACCAGCTTCCTGCTCGACGAGCAACTGGACGACGGGTGGGCCGCGGTGCGCACGGTAAGCGCCAACGGGCACCGCTCGCTCACGACCGTGGCAAATACCGGCGGTCCGCGTCGCACCGCCCCTGCCGTGCCGTCCACCGCAACCCAGCCGCCGCCGGACGTGCCCTGATGCGCGACGCCGTACCCCCGCTGATGACGCACGACGCGGCCGACTTCCGCGGTGTGCCGGCATCGCTGTTGCGGGACCAGGCGTCACTGTCGGGCTTGTTGATCGCCGCCGCAGGCGCCGCCGGCTTGACCACGGTGGATCCGCCGATCATGCGGCTCCTGCCCCGCGGCGGGCTCGTCATCGTCCTGCTGCTCGACATCGGCCATGTGGCACTGCACACCGTGCCCGACGACGGAGTGCTCGCCCTGGACCTGCTGGTGAGCGCCAAGAAGGATGCGCGCAAGGCGATTGACGTGGTGACGCGGCGACTGAACCTGCGGGCGGCCCGCGCGACGCACAGCGACCGCGGCTGACGCGCGCGACACGGCGGACGCAGTGACGCTTCCAGAGTGGAGCCTTCCCGCGGTGCTCGGCGTGGGCGCACTGGCGCTCATCACGTGGAACTTTGGGCACGGTGCGCGCCTGGCCGCCCTCGCGTCCGTCGGGCGTCCGTTGCGCGTGCTGTCGGGACTCAGCGCGTTCCTGTTGCTTCCGGCGCTCCTGATCGCCTTCCTCGCCCCGAGTGCCCCCGGATCGCGCGTGCTGGGCCCGCTCGTCTGGCTGTGGCCGCTCGTGACCGTGGGCGTCGCGGTGCAGGCGACCTGGGCACTGCGGCGCGGCGGTGCGAGCTTGCTGATCGCCACGCCCATCACGGTGTTCGATGCGCTCGTCGCGTGGGTGGCCGTATCGCGATGGGTGGATGGCGCGGGTGGCGCGCTTCCAGAGTGGACGCATGCCCCCGGCATGGCGGTCTCGACGTTCGCTGCCGCGGTGTTCGGCACGGCCGTCTTCCCGTGGGGAGCAGCGCTCCTGATGCCGGTGCTCGTCCCCGCCACCGCGGCGCGTGGTCGCGCCGCGCGGGCGGCGCGCGCGCTGATGGCGATCGGCTGCACCGCAGCGTTCGCCGTGACGGCACTTGCCCTGCCGCGCGCCGAGGCCAGACTGCGGTCGACGCGAGCGCTGCGCCCTGCGCCGGCCGAGGCGTCCGCCCGCGGCGAGTTCGCCATTGGCGTTCGCCTGTTCGGCAGGCTTACCGGCCCGCCTTCAGCCGCGACGGCACGGTACGAGATCGCGCTGGCTGATTCCCTCTCCGTTACCGCCCTTCACGTGGAGCTGGCACTGGGTGGCACCGGCACGCTCGCGCTCGACTCCGTGGCGCGCATCATCGAGCCGCGCCGCGATTCGCTGCTCCTGGTCGTCACGTTGACGCTCGACGGCTCTCGTGCCCGGGTGGACGGCGCCGAGCAGCGGCGGCACGCGGAGGTGATCGAGCGCGTCCTGCGCCGCCTCCGGCCGAACGTTCTGGTCCCGGCGGAGCGGCTGACCACGGGGCCTGGCGCGCCGACGGTCGAGGCGTGGAAGCACTTCTACGAACGCGCGGCGACAACGGCGCGCGGGGTTGACCGACGGGTGTCTGTGGCGTTGGCCACGGATGCAAGCACCGCCGTGGACAGCGCGCTCACCGACTGGGTGATGCAGGGCGGCTCGCCGGTGCACGCGGTGGCGCTTTCCGTGCAGGACCGCGGCGCCCGGCCCGCACGCCTGGTGAACGCCCTGAACGCGCTCGCGCGCTGGGCGTCGCTGGCGCGGGTCGTGCCGGACGCCTGGATCCTCGGAGTTCCCGCGGCCCCGGCAGTCACGGGCGAGGTCGTGCACCAGCGGCTCGTGCGCCACACACTTGCCTGGGGTGCCGCCCATCCGTGGGTGCGCGGCGTCATTGCCGGAGACGCTGCGGACGTCACGGCGCCGACGGGGCTTCGCACCGCCTCCGGGCGCGCCCGTCGCGCACTTGCCGAGGTGGGCAGTGCGCTCCGCACCCAGCGCGACACACCCGTCGCGCCGCCACCTACCCTGCCGCTTCCCGCCCTCTCACCAGGTGCCCCGGAGGCGACGCCTGCCGGCCGCGGCACGACACCCGACACCCCCACGCCGCCACGCGTATGACCACGCACCCGTTCGCCGGCTTTCGCCCGGCCGCGTTCACGTTCCTTCGTGCACTGAAGAAGAACAACCGCCGCGAATGGTTCGAGGCGAATCGCGACACCTACGAGCGCGAGATCAAGGCGCCGCTCAAGGCGTTCGTCGAGGAACTCGACGTGCGCTTCGCCACCACCGCGCCGGAGTTCGTTGGCGATCCGAAGTCATCGCTCTTCCGGATTCATCGCGACATCCGGTTCTCGAAGGACAAGTCGCCGTACAAGACGCACGCCGCCTTCTGGATCTTCCATCGCGCGCCTGGCCGCGGCGTCGGCCAGACGGTGGATGGCGGCGCCGGCTTCTACTTCCACCTCGAGCCCGGCGCGTCGCTCGTGGCCGCCGGCCTGTGGATGCCACCGCGCCCCAAGCTGCAGCGAGTGCGCGACGCCATCGCCGACGATCCCGACTCGTGGGAATCGGTGGTTCTGGCCGCCCCATTCGTGCGGCGCTTCGGCGGACTGAACGAGGACGACCCGGGCGTGCTGCTGAAGCGCCTGCCGCGCGGCTTCGCGTCCGGTCATCCTGCCGAACGTTGGCTGCGCTTCAATTCGTTCACCGTGTCACGTGCGCTGTCCGACAGCGACGTCTTGTCGTCCCGGCTCGCGTCGGTGGTCATGAAGGACTTCACCGCCATGCTGCCGTTTGCGCGCTGGCTCAACCGGGCGCTGGGATTCTTTCCGAGCACGCATCGTTAGCCTGGGGCGCCATCGCCTGGGGTGTCATCGCTTGGGGCGCCGCCGCTTGGGGCGCCTCTCCCTTGCACATCACGCGGACGCCGCGACCGACGACTAGACGCTGCGCCCCGCGACGCCGCGCACCGCGCCTTCGACGCGTCGCCCGGAGTCGAGACACTCGATGGCGAACGCCTGGAGGTCGGCCACCGTCACCGCCTGCACCTGCCGTTCGTAGTCGGCCAGCTCACCGAGGGACCCGAACAACCAGGCATCCGCGATGTCGCCCATCACGACGCCCCCGCTCTCCTGGCGGAGCGCCCACGTGCCGAGCGCGTACGTTTGCGCGCGCTCGAGTTCCTCGACCCCGACCGGCGCCACGCGCAGCCGCTCGATCTCGGCGAGCAGGCCGCGCCGCGCATCCTCCTCCTTCTCTGGCGATGTGGCGATGTACGTCACGAACAGTCCCGCCAGCGGCCGCACAACCGGAGTGGCGATGACGGTGTATGCGAGCGACTGGCGGTCGCGCAGCGCCTCAAAGAATCGTCCGCCCAGCCCGCTGGCCACGCTGCCCAGCAGGCCGGCGGCAAACCGGCGCGGGTCGTTTCTGGCCAATCCGGGATACGCGAGCACCAAGGCCGTCTGCGCCTTGTCGCGGTGTTCCGACTCGGCGCCCGGTGTTGTCGGCCAGACGGGCGACGCGATGGCGCGATGCGGCGCGTGGGCGAGCGCCGCAAATGCGCCGGCCGCCAGGGACGCGAGCGCGTCGGGCTCGGCATCGCCGACAATCACGACCACCTGTTCCCCGGACGCCACGACGTCGCGATGCCACGCGCGCAGGTCGGAGGCGGTCAGCTCGCCGAGGCTTTTCTCGGTGCCGTGGGCGACGCGCGCATAGGGATGCCCGCCCCACGCGGCGCGCGCGGCGAGATGCAGCGGGTAGCGATACATGTCGTCGCGCAGCTGGGCGAGCTGGGCCAGCGCCACCGTGCGTTCGCTCTCCACGGCCTCGTCGGGCATGGACGGGGCCTGCACGACATCGGCGAGGAGCGTGAGGGCCCCTTCCAGCCGGGCCGCGGGCACCGACACGGACCAGTGCATGGTCTCGGCGCCAGCGCCGGACGACAGCGTTGCGCCCAGCCGCTCGCTCTCCTCGGCGATATGTGCAGCGCCGCGCGTCGTCGTCCCCTTCAGCGAAGTGCGCGCAGCCAGCAAGGAGACGCCCTGCTGAGCCGCCGGCTCGATGTCGCTTCCGGCGCGGACGAAGACCCCCGCATACGCGATGGGTGCTCGCGGCGTGCGCTTCACGAGAATCGGCACACCGCTCGGCGTGCGGTAGACGCGCACGCCTGCCGTCTCACCTTCCACGGCGGTGGGGGCCGACGGCACAGCCGCGCCGACAACCGCCACGCTCGCCGCCACGGGCGGCGGAGAGGCGGCATCGAGCGCTGCACGCAGGGAGTCGCCGTCGGCGACCATCGCCGGCGAGCCCTCGGGCCGATACACGACGACGGCGGCCGCGCCAGGATCGAGCACCCGTTGCACGACGTCCGCGACGTCGGCCGCGGTCATGCGCTGCATGGACTCGAAATACGCGCTGGCCATGCGCCAGTCGCCGAGTGCCTCCCATGCTGCGAGGTGATGGGCGCGCCCTTCCATGGTTTCGAGCCGCCGGAGCCACTGCCCTTCGTGCACATGGCGGACACGCGCCAGCTCGTCTTCGGACACTTCGCCGGCCCGGACGCGCGCGAGCTGGTTCCACGCGGCGCCGGCACACTCGAGCGCGCGCTCCGGACGTGCCGTGGCGTGCACGACGAAGACGCCGAGATCCACGGGAACGTACTGGTAGGCCTGGATTGACGACGCGAGTTGGCGGTCGCGCACGGCGCGATACAGCCGCGACGACCGGCCGGCGGAGAGGACGCTGGCGACGACATCGAGGCGCGGCGCGTCGGGATGCAGGGCGGACGGCGTGCGCCATCCCATGGCGATCTCGGCGCGTGCGATATCGCCGGACCATTCGCGCAGCCGGAAGTCGCGCCGCGGCGGCTCGAGCGGGCCGCGGTCGCGCGCCACCGGCATGTCGGACAGCGCACCGTACAACCGCTCCACGCGCCGCAGCGCGTCGTCGGTGTCCACGTCGCCCACGATCGCGAGCACGGTATTGGACGGTTGGTAATACCGGCGGTAGAAGCCATGCACGTGGTCGCGCGTCAGCGCCCGCAGGCCGGGCTCGCGCCCGATGCGCCAGCGGCGCATGCGGTGCCGGTCGTGCAGCAGTTCGAACAGCGTCTCCGTGGAGACCGCATGCGGACTGTCCGCCTTGCGCTTGGCCTCCTCGACGATGACCTCGATCTCACGGGCCAGCTCGTCCGGGTCGATGAGCGAGTTGGCGTACGCGTCGGCCTGGATGGCGAGTCCCGCGGCGAAGCCCGACGCCGGCAGCACCGTGTAGTAGCTCGTGTGGTCGTAGATCGTGCCGGCGTTCAGGTAGCCGCCCTGCGCCTTGGTCTGCCTGGCGATGTCGCCGACGCCGCGGGTGGGCGTGCCCTTGAAGTACATGTGCTCGAGCACGTGCGCGACGCCGACGACGTCGTCGGGTTCGTCGAAATACCCGGCCGACACCCAGGTGACGATGGCGACGACAGGGACGCGGTGGTCCGGGGCGACGAGCACCGTCAAGCCGTTGCCGAGCCGGTGACGGTGCACCTGCTCCGGCACGAGCACGGTGTCGAGCAGGGCGGTGGCGCTCAGTGGACGATGCGCAGGAGGCCGGCGTCCGCGCAGCTGCGCAGGAAACTCTCGGCATCGCCCGATGAGATCAGCCGGCCGGTCAGCGAGAAGCCGCGGCGCGCCTCGCTCTGCATGAACTCCTGCACGGTGCGCCGTCCTGCCGTGGGGCTCGCATCGCGCATCTGCTGCACGATCTCGTCCCAGCTGCCGTCGTAGCCGCGGCCGTCGCTCCCCTCGACGCGGTGCGCGTTCTCGCTGGCGCGCTCGCCGGTGAGTTCGGTGAGCAGGGCGCCGAACAGCTCCAGCTGGTCACGCGCCGCACGGGAATCCTGCTCGTTGAACCGCGTCTCGAGATCGCTCAGCATCTCGTCCGTGAGGTCGATGGTGGGCGCCAGCTCGGCGAGGCGCGCCTCCCACGGCTCGAACGACGAATCGCCGTCCGGGAGCCGGAGGTGTGATTTCCGCAACTCGATCAGCCGCCAGATGCCGAGCTCGTCCCAGTGATCCTCGGGCTGGGTCCGGTCGAGCTGGTAGAGCGCCGCCTCGAAGTCACCGCGGTCGTAGAGCAGATTGCCGAGGTAGATGCGGGCCTCGACGTGTCCGGCATCCAGCTTGAGGGCGCGACGCAGCGTCTCGACCGCCGCGTCGTCCTGGCTCAGGCGGTGCTGCGTGTAGCCAACGAGGGCGACGGCCTCCGCGCTGTCGGGGGCCTGGCGTACGGCGATCTCGAAATACTCGAGCGCCTCCTCGAACTCATCGTCGCGGAAGAGCGCGCGCCCGATCTGCTGCATGAGCTCGATGTCGTCCTCGTACCCAAGCGCGCGGACGCGGGCAAAGACCCGCTTGGCGGCGTCGGCCTGCCCGAAGCGGAGCAGCGTCTCGCCGAGGCCGGCGAGCCCGTCCTCGTGCTCGGGATCGAGGACGAGCGCTTCCTCGAAGCTGCGGCGCGCCCAGGCGAACTCGTCACGTGCAAGACGGGCGTACCCCACCCCAACGTGCAGTTCGACCGCTGTCGGATACAGGGCCAGCCCTTCATGCAACGTGACCAGGGCGGCGTCGTAGTTCCCCTCGTTGTATTGCTGGTGCGCTCGTTCGTCGTACTCTTCGGAACTCAGGAACGAAGACGACATCGTTCGACTGACCTCCTGCGACGGGTGAGGGTTGACCGCAAGCTAAACGGGCGTGCGCAGCGCATTCAACTGGTGGGGGTCCGGGATTGTCAGCCGCCCTCCCGAAGCGCGACCGCGATCCGGGCGGCAAGCGCGGCGTTGGCCTCGAGCAGAGCCAGGTTGGCACCCAGTGACGCGCCCCCGGTCTCCCTTTCGACGGCGGCGAGCAGGAACGGCGTCACAGCGGCGCCGCCGACACCAGCCGAACGCGCCTCGCCCAGCGCGTGGCGAACCGCCTCCTCCACCAGCCGTTCGTCGAGTGCGTGGTCGGCCGGGGGCGGCTGCACCACCAGCATCGCCCCCGGGCGCGCGAGGGCGCGATGCGCCCGGAACGCGTGCGCGATTTCCGTGGGATCGTCGGTCGACGCCGCTACCCGATGTCCGGTGTGGCGCGTGAAGAAGCCGGGGAACTCGTCGGTGCCAAACCCGATCACGGCAACTCCATAGCTCTCGAGTCGCTCGAGCGTCGCCGGCAAGTTGAGAATGGATTTCACCCCGGCGCAAACGGCCACGACCGGCGAGCGCGAGAGTTCGAGCAAGTCGGCCGATTCGTCGAAGGGCGGCTCGCGGTGCACACCGCCGATGCCGCCCGTGGCGAATACCTCGATGCCGGCAGCGGAACAGAGCGCGAGCGACGCTGCGACGGTCGTCGCCCCATCGAGGGCCCGCGCGCAGGCCCAGCCAAGGTCGCGCGCCGACACCTTGGAGACGCCGTCGCGCCGGAGGAAACGTGCGAGGTCGTCGCCCTCGAGTCCGGCCGTCGGCACGCCGCGCACCACGGCGAGCACGGCCGGGGCGGCGTGGTGCGCAACCACCGCCTCGCACATGCGGCGGTGGGCGTCCCGGTTGGCCGGAACGGGAAGGCCCTGCGCCAGCACTGAGCTCTCGAGGGCGACAACCGCGCGATCGCGGCGCAGGGCCAGAAGGCCGGGTGACCAGCGGACTGCGGGAGAAGTGGCGCTCACGACGAAAGCTTACCATGAGAAGCAGAGAAACAACAGAGAGACAACGGAGAGACAACAGAGAGACAACAGATTGGCCGGCGCACTCGCCGACCCCTCTGTTGTCTCTCTGTTGTCTCTCTGTTGTTTCTCTTCAGGGCTTCCATGCCCGGACCACCGCCTCGCCTATTCGTGCAATCACGGCATTCCCTTCACTCTCGCCCCAATATCGCCGGTCCACATTCTCCTTGGTCAGCACACAGGTGACGACCCGCGCCGGCAGGTAGAAGACGCCGCAGTCCGTGCGCGCCTGGTCCACATCGCCCGTCTTGTGCGACAACCGTACGTCATAGGTGAAGCGCGCCAGCTTGGAGTCGTCGCGATTGTTGCGCAGGATGCGCAGCATGGTCGAATCGGCGGCCGGACTGACCGCCTTGCCCTGCGCCATCAGCGTGAAGAGCTGCGCCATCTCGTTGGGCGTCGTGACGCCGAGGCCGTACTTCGCCGAGCTGTCGGGGGCCACGCTCGCGATGCGGGTCATGGAGCCCGAATGCACCTTGGTGTGCGGCAGGCCCAGCGCTTCCATCTTCTGCCAGACGCGGCGGATCTTGATGCGGTCGAGGATGAGATTGGTCGCCGTGTTGTCGCTGAGCGTGCTCATCAGCCACGCCACGTCCCACAGCCGCAGGGTGAGCGGGGTGCGCAGGAACTGCAACTCGCCGGCGCCCCCCACCTTGTCGATCTCGGTCAGCACCACCGGGTCATCCAGCGTCAGCTGCTTCTTCTCGGCCAGGTCGAAGAGCGCCACGAGCACCGGCACCTTGATGAGCGACGCCGTGGTGAACGTCTCGTCGCCGCGGCGCTCGAGGTGCTCGCCGGTCTCGAGGTTCGTGATGCGGTAGCCGACGATGCCGCGATGGGCGTCAGCGATGGAGTCCAGTGTGCGCCGAAGAGCCACCGTGTCGGTCCGCGCGTCGAGGCGCGGCGCCGGAGCGGGCGCGGCAGGGGGCGTGGCAGCGGGTGCGGCGGCGGGCGCGGCCGCTGGCGTCGTTTAGGCGACGACGGGCGCGCACGCCGCCAGGAGCGAAGCGGCAACCAGGAGCGTGGTGCGCGCGAGCACCGCGCGCTCAGGCATCATCGAAGTCGTCGGCCTTCTTCGTGCCAACGTGCGTCCGCTCGCGCTCCTCTGGGTCGATGATGGCCAGCAGCTTGATGGACTCGCCAGTCCAGCAATCGAAGGTCTTGCCCGTGCCTTTCATGATCCGGATCTCGTGCCCGTCCTCGAACTTGAGGACGAGCTTCGGATACTCGGAGTTCACGTACTGCTTGCGGAGTTTGCGTGGGGGAGTAGGCATGCGGCGAAGCTACGAACGCCCAATGGCAGGCGCAACGGGGCGGTGGTCCATCCGGTCGCGCATCGCTGCGGCGGCGGCCGGACGCTGACAACTCGCGCCAGCCGACGCCGTGATGCTAGGTGACCGTTGTCTGCACACCCTCAAATTCGCGCCAGGCGTCCGTACGCAGGATGTCGTCGATCTCGCCGACGACGCGCTCAACTTCCGCGTCGCTTGTGTAGAAATGCGGCGCCACGCGGATGCCGGCCCCCGGCCGGTAGTCGATCACGACCTCGCGGGCCAGCAGCGCACGCGCCACCTCGGCGGCATGCGGCACGTCGAACGCGACGGTGCCGCCGCGCGCCGCCGCGTCGCGCGGCGCGGCGACGCCATATCCGCGGGCGTCCGCCATCGCGACCAGCTGCGCCGTCTGACGCATTGACTTGGCGCGCACGGCCTCGATGCCGGCGCGCCGCAGCAGCCGCGGCCCCTCGATGTTGGCGTACAGCGCCGGCACCACCGGCGTGCCGCCGAGCCAGCGCCACGCGCCCGTGGCGTAGGTCATCTGTTCCGCGAAAGCGAAGGGGCGGTCGTGCGCCTGCCACCCCGTCAGCGCGGGGGCATACGCGACGTTCATCGCGGGTGACGCCCACAGGAAGGAACCGCCGGGCCCGCCGCACAGCCACTTGAGCACGCCGGCGCTGTAGAAGTCGCAACCGATGGCGCGGACGTCTACCGGCATCACCCCGGCCGCGTGATAACCGTCTAGTGAGACGAGCGCGCCGACCGCGTGCGCGTGCGAACAAATGCGCCGCACATCGAGTATGGAAGCCGACCGGAAGAGCACGTGAGAAATGGTCACCAGCCGCGTGCGCTCCGTGATGGCGGCGCACAGACGGTCCGTATCCATGCTGATCCCATCGTCGCTCGGCACCACCGTGACGCGCGCCCCGAACCGCGGGGCCATCGCCTCAACGGCGTAGCGGACCGACGGAAAGTCCAGCGCGGTCATCACGACCTCGTCTCGCGACGCCGGATAGTCGAGCGCCGAGAGCACCGCCACCTGCGCGAGCGTGACGGTGGGAACCATTGCCACTTCACCGGGGTACGCGCCTATCAGCGGCGCCACTTCATTTCCCACGGCCAGCGGCATCTCCCACCACCCGTCGGCCCAGGCGCGCACCCCGCGCCCCTCCCAGGCATCCACGTACTCGGCGAGCCGGTCAGGCACGGCGCGCGGCATCGCCCCCAGCGAATTGCTCACCAGGTAGCAGCAGCGCGCGAGGATCGGGAACTCGGCACGGAACGCGAGCAGCGGATCGGACACCGCTATTTGCGCCGGAAGAAGAACAGGACCGTCGCGATCACCAGCACCATGCCGACCGCGCGCCACTCGGCCAGGGTGATGCTGGTCAGCATCCAGGCGATGATGATGCACGTGAGGATGTGCACCGTCGGCCCGAGCGGCAGGTTGATCGGCGTCGTCCCCTCGTTCTGGATGCCCCGACGGCGCAGTTCCCAGGCGGCCACCGCGCACATGGCGTAGAGCAGGAGTGCCGAGAGGTTGGCGAGCACAGCCAGCGCCTCGAACTCGTTCGCGACGGCGAGCGCGCAGCAGACGGCCGACTGCAGGACGATCGCCAGCCACGGGGTATGGAACGACGGATGGACCGAGGCCAGCTGCCGCGGCAGGAACCCGTCGCGCGCGAAGGCGAACAGGGCGCGCGGCGTCGCCAGCGTCATCCCCGACATGTAGCCAAACGTCGAAATCGCCGCCCCGATGAGCAGGAGCAGGCGTCCGGGAGCTCCCATCAGGCGCTCGGCCACGGCCGCGAGCGGCGCGGTCTTGGCGGCCGCCAGCGCCTCGACCCCGAGCACGCCCTGCGCGACGAGCTGGATGGAGATGTAGAGGATCGTCACGCCGATCATCGCGATGGCGATGGCGCGCGGCACGGTGCGCGAGGGATCCTTCATCTCTCCCGATGGAACCAGCGCGCTCTCGATGCCCATGAAAGCGAAGAAGAGAATGGTGGCGGTGCGGGCGAAGGTCGCGGCGGCGGGCGCGCTTTCGGCGACGAGGTGCGCCGGGGAGACGGCCATGGCGCCGACCGCCACGAGGACGAGGAGCGGCAGGAGCTTGGCGACGCTGACCACCGTGATCAACTGCGTCCCCTGTTTCACGCCGCGCACGTTGACGGCGGTGAGCAGCGTGAACGTCGCCGCCAGCACCAGGGCGCGCGGCAGGGGCGCCCCAAGGGCCGGGACGAGCGTGCCGATGAAGCCCGCGTAGGCGCTGGAGACGGAGGCGAGCGCCGTGGTGCTGAGTAGCCAGAGGAGCACGCCGCCCATGAACCCTGCATACGGGCCAAACACCATCTCGACATAGGCGTAGGGACCGCCCGTCATCGACACGCGACTCCCCGCTTCGGCGAAGGTGAGCACCACGAGCCCGATCGCGAGTGCACAAATGACGTATACCCAGGGCGCGGCCGCGCCCATGAGTTCGGTCACGACGCCGGGGAGGCGGAAGATGCCGCCTCCGACCGTCGTGTTGAAGATCGCGGCAGACAGGCCGAGTACGCCGATGGCGCGCGTGAGGCCGCGGTCGGCGTCGAGGGTTGCAGCGCGGGGAGCGAGGCTCATCGGCACGGGGCTGGGGTGACAAACGAACCCAACGGGGTGTATCGTCGGTATAAGGTACCCGGACGTATATACCCCCGCATCCCGCACCCAGGAGACCATCATGCGCACACGCTCGCTCATGCTCCTCGCTGGCCTCATCGCGGTTTCCGCGCCGTCGTCGGCGACCGCGCAGGGCCCATCCGCCCTGCGCCCTTCTGCGGCGCCGTTGTCGGCCGTTTCGGGCTCACCCATCGCCGCGCAGGCCTCGGTCGGCGTGCAGCGGCTCCAGCCGGCGCCGGCACCCGTGAGCAAGCCCGCCCCGTTTCGCGGGGACACGCGGCAGAATCGTGCGCTGATGATCGTGGGCGGGGCCGGCATGCTGACCGGCATGGTGATCGGCGGCGACTCCGGCACGCTGATCAGCGTCGGCGGTGGCGTCGTGTTCCTGTGGGGTCTCTACCAGTATCTCCAGTAGCCGGCGAGGCCACGCCCGTGCCCGCCGTCGCCAGATGACGCCGCCTCGCGCGCGCATCCCGCCGCGCGTCGCGCTCGTCCTCGGCGGCGGCGGGCTCAAGGGGTTCGCCCACATCGGCGCCCTGCGCGCGCTCGAGGAGCGCGGCGTGCGCCCCACGCTCATCGCCGGCACCAGCATCGGCGCCCTCATCGCCGCCGCGTACGTGCGCGGACTGTCCATCGCGCAGATGGAGGCTCGCGCCCTGTCGCTGCGCAAGCCCGACCTGTTCCGCGTGGACCACATGAGCATGGTGGTCAAGCGCATGCTGTCGCCGTCGTTGTATCTCGAGCAGCCGCTGCAGCACATCGTGGACAGCCTCGCCCCGGAGGGGACGTTCCGCGACCTGTCCATTCCCCTGCTCGTGAACACGGTGGATCTCGAGCGCGGCACGCAGGTGACGTGGGGACTCCCCGGGCTCCAGGACGTGCGCGTCGCCGATGCGGTGTACGCGTCATGCGCACTGCCCGGCTTCTTCCCACCGCGCGTCATCGAGGGACGCACCTGCGTTGACGGCGGCGTGATGGAGAACACGCCGGCCATGATGGTGGCCCGCCACGCGGACGCGGTGATCGCGGTGGACGTCGGGAGCACCAGCCTCGCCGCCGCGCGGCGCGTGCGCGAGAAGGGATTCGCCTCCATCTTCATGCGCTCGGCGCAGCTGATGATGCGATCGCTGCAACAGATGCAGCTCACCGCGTGGCGTGGCCCGCCGCTCCTGCTCGTGCGACCGGCGGTCTGGCAGTTCAACTGGTTCAGCTTCGCGCACACCCGCGCGATGATCGACGCCGGCTACGCCGCCGCGTGCGAGGCGCTCGATGGCGTGGGCGACTCGCTGTACGGCCCGGGCGGCGTGTACCCGCGGCGGTCGATCGAACTGACGGTGGACCGCGCACGTTGTTCGGGGTGCGGTATCTGCACCACGCTGGCGCCCAACCTCATGCATATGGAGGCCGACGGGAAGGCCAGTGCCGTTCGCGGCCCGCATCAGTGGTCGCGGGCGGACGGGGCGTTCGTCCCCGAGTGCCCGGTTCAGGCCATCACGGTCGAGGTGATCGACGGCGACGGCAGCCGGCACCGGACCATGGAGCACAAGGTCGGCGGCGACTGACCCAGTCGCACCGCTCCCCTCGCCCCAGGCGTGAGCGCCCCTCTATAATTGAAGCAGCCTGGGCACCGCGACGATTCCGGTGTCCAGTGGCTTCGGCCATCACCCCGCCCCACACCTGCTCCAGCGGGCGACAAGACCACACGGCCATGGCAACGTCCAACAGCTTCGGAAGTCGCGCGACGCTCACCGTCGACGGCACATCGTACACCTACTATCGGCTCGACGCTGTCGCCGGTCTTCCCGGCAGCACGGTCCGCACCCTCCCCTTCTCGCTCAAGGTTCTCCTCGAGAACCTGCTGCGCAATGAGGACGGCGCCTTCGTCAAGCAGGGCGACGTCGAGGCGCTCGCGACGTGGAACGTGAAGGCGGCCATCGACAAGGAAATCGCGTTCCGCACCAGCCGTGTGCTGTTGCAGGACTTCACCGGCGTGCCCTGCGTGGTGGACCTCGCCGCGATGCGCGACGCGCTCGCGACGCTCGGCGGCGATGCGAAGAAAATCAACCCGCTGCAGCCGGTGGATCTCGTGATCGACCACTCGGTCCAGATTGACGAGTACGGCACGGACGCGGCGTTCATGATCAACGTGAACCTCGAGTACGAGCGCAACTTCGAGCGCTATCAGTTCCTGCGCTGGGGCCAGACGGCCCTGAAGAACTTCCGCGCGGTGCCTCCCGGCACGGGCATCTGCCATCAGGTGAACCTGGAGTATCTCGGGCAAGTCGTCTTTGTCGGCGAGGAGACGGCGGACGGCGGACGGCGGACGGCAGACAAGGTGGCCTACTGCGACTCGCTGGTCGGCACCGACTCGCACACGACGATGATCAACGGGCTCGGCGTGCTCGGCTGGGGCGTGGGCGGCATCGAGGCCGAGGCGGCCATGCTGGGGCAGCCGGTGTCGATGCTGATTCCCGAGGTCATTGGCTTCAAGCTCAGCGGCAAGCTCCCGGCCGGCGCCACCGCGACCGACCTCGTGCTCACCTGCACCGAGATGCTCCGCAAGAAGAAGGTCGTGGGCAAGTTTGTCGAGTACTTTGGCGACGGCCTCGACGGGCTCTCGCTCGCCGACCGTGCGACGATCGCCAACATGTCGCCCGAGTACGGCGCGACGATGGGCTTCTTCCCGGTGGACGATGAGACGCTCAAGTACCTCCGGCTCTCGGGTCGGGACGAGCATCACGTGAAGCTGGTGGAAGCCTACTGCAAGGCGCAGGGGCTGTTCCGCGAGGCAGGAACACCCGATCCGGTCTACACCGATACGATTGAACTTGACCTGTCCACGGTGGTGCCGTCGCTCGCCGGCCCCAAGCGTCCGCAGGACCGCATTCCGCTGACGCAGATGAAGTCGGCGTACGCGGCTGCGTACACGGTCGAGCGCGAGCGCGTGGCTGCGTCCGCCGCGAAGGCGGCGCCCGCGAACGGCGACGACGCCGTGGCGACGATGATCGGCGAGGGCAGCCCGGTGCCGACGGTGCCGTGCGAGCATCGCGGCGCGAAATTCGACCTCACCGACGGCGCCGTGGTGATTGCCGCGATCACGAGCTGCACCAACACGTCCAACCCGAGCGTGATGCTCGCCGCCGGTCTCGTGGCGCAGAAGGCCGTGGCCAAGGGCCTTACCAGCAAGCCGTGGGTAAAGACCTCGCTGGCGCCCGGTTCCAAAGTCGCGAAGGACTACTTCGACAAGGCGGGCGTGCAGCCGGCGCTTGACGCGCTTGGCTTCCAGATCGCCGGCTACGGCTGCACGACGTGCATTGGCAACTCCGGGCCGCTGCCCGAGGCGATCAGCAAGGGGATCGACGACGGCAAGCTCACCGTGGCCGCGGTGCTCAGCGGCAATCGCAACTTCGAGGGGCGCGTGAATCCGCAGACGCGCTTCAACTACCTCGCCTCTCCGCCGCTCGTCGTCGCGTACGCCCTGGCGGGGCGCGTGGATATCGATTTTGAGAGCGAGCCGATCGGCACTGGCAAGGACGGCACGCCGGTCTTCCTGCGCGACATCTGGCCGTCGCCCCAGGAAGTCGAGGATGTCGTCCTCTCGAGCGTGAAGCGCGAGTACTTCGTCAGGCAGTACGCCGACGTCTTTGGCGGCGACGACCAGTGGAAGGCCATCCCGGTGCCGACGGGCGACCGCTACGCGTGGGACGACAAGTCCACGTACGTGAAGCATCCGCCGTACTTCGAGGGGATGAGCATCACGCCGCCGGGGGTGAAACCCATCAGCGGCGCGCGTGTGCTCGGCATGTTTGCCGATTCGATCACCACCGACCACATCTCCCCGGCCGGGTCCATCGCCGAGAAGTCGCCGGCCGGGGTCTGGCTCAAGTCGCTCGGCGTCGCGAAGAAGGACTTCAACTCGTACGGCGCGCGGCGTGGAAACCATGAGGTGATGATGCGCGGCACGTTCGCGAACATCCGCCTGAAGAACGAACTCACCCCCGGGCTGGAAGGGTGGTGGACGCGCACGGCGCCGGACGCCGAGCCCACGAGTTTCTTCGAGGCCAGCGAGGCGTACCGGAAGTCCGGGACCCCGCTCGTCATCATCGCGGGCAAGGAGTATGGCACCGGCTCGTCACGCGACTGGGCGGCGAAGGGGACGATGCTCCTCGGCGTGCGCGCGGTGATCGCCGAGTCGTTCGAGCGCATCCACCGGTCCAACCTCGTCGGCATGGGCCTGCTGCCCTGCGAGTTCACGAACGGGGAGACGCGCCAGTCACTGGGCCTCACCGGCTTCGAGACCATCTCCATCGAGGGGATGACCGACGCGATGACCCCGCGGGCGACGCTGACGGTCAAGGCCGTGGGCGCCGATGGCGCGACGAAGACCTTCCAGGTGCGCAGTCGCATCGACACGCCGGAAGAGATGAACTACTACAAGCACGGGGGAATACTGCAGTACGTGCTGAGGAACCTGGCGAGATAGAGAAACAATAGAGAGACAACAGAGAGACAACAGAAAGACAACAGAGGGGCCGCGGCGATCGCGACTCCTCTGTTGTCTTTCTGTTGTCTCTCTGTTGTCTCTCTGTTGTTTCTCTATCTTGCCCTCACACTGTATCCCTCCGTCACCCAACTGCTGCCTTGGCGCGCCAGGCGCAGGCGCACCTCCCACAGCGCTGCCATCTCCCGGCTTCCGCTGCGCCACGACGCCTCCACCACGAACTCCGTCACGAACGCCGCACCCGCGGCATCGGGCGCCGACGCCATGCGGTCGAAGCCGGCGGCGAAATCGTCGCCGTCGCGCACGAGACGCTCCAGATTGCGCCGTGCTTCGGACTCGCCACCGCCCGCATCGGCGAGTCGCTCAAGGTCGCGCCCGCGGCGTTGGTTCATCATCGTCACGAACGCGCGCGCGGCGGCGCGCGCATCGGCCAACGCGGGGATGGGCTCGGCGGGCGGTGCGCGTACGGGGTCTGATGATGGCGCCAACGGGGCGGCCACGGCGGAACCCGCCGGAGCCGGCGCCGGTTCAATCGGGCGTTGCTGCACCGTCGCCGTGGGCAACGGAACACCGCCGGGGGCGGCCGTACTCGCGGCCTGCGGCGCGGCGTGGTCCTCCGACCGTACGCGCGCGCCCTGCGCCCCAGGCGCGCCGGTGACAGGCGCGGAAACGATTTGCGCACCGCCGCCGACGGCCGACGGCGCGCGGTCGGCTCCCTCAATAGTCGCCGCGCCGCCGAGAACCGGCGGCGGTGCTCCCGGCGGGGTCGTCACGAGATTCGGCTTCAGCACGATGGCGCCGCCGATGATCAGCACGCCGACCACGATCGCCGCCCACATCACTCGGCGCGACGGGGCGGGGACCGGCACTTGCACCGTTGGTGCCGCGAGCGCCTGCGGCGCCGCGACGGCGTCCGTCGGTGCCCCTGCCTCTCCAGCGCGCGATGTCGACCGCGGCGCTACGGCCGCGAGGGGGACCGTCGGCGCCTTGCGCACGGCCGAGATGACCCGCGAAGCGGTGGGCGCGGCGAGCACCCCCGACAGCTTGGCGATCTCCGCAGACGCCGAGCGCGCGTCGGTAATAAGCCGTTCAAAGATGCGTTTGGGCTCGCGCAGGTCGGGAAACCGCTCGGCAGGCATCTTGCGAAGCATGCGCGCTATCGCCTGCGCGACGGCCTCTGGAACCTCCGGGCGGAACTCGCGCACGGACGGCGCCGGCTCATTCAGGTGCGCCACATGCACGTCAATGGGTGAACCGACAAACGGACCGCGGCCGGTGAGCATCTCAAACACCGACACGCCGAGCGCGTACTGGTCGGTGGCGCCCGTCAGGGGTTCCGCGGTTCGCTGCTCCGGGCTCATGTACGACAGGGACCCAAGCAACATCCCTTCGCTGGTGAGCCCCGGCACGTCCTGGCGGCGCGCGATGCCGAAGTCCGAGACGAGGGCGCCGCCGTTGCTGGCGAGCAGCACGTTGGCGGGCTTCACGTCGCGGTGGATCACCTGGTGTTCGTGCGCGTAGTGCAGCGCCGAAGCCACGTCGGCGGCGAGGCGACCCGCCACCTGCAGCGGAAGCGGCCCCCGCTCGTGCAGGACCGCGTCAAGTGAGCGGCCTTCGACGAACGCCATGAGCATCACCAGCAGGTCGCCCTTGGAACGAGCGCCGAAGACGCTGACGATGTTCGGATGCTGCAGTTGCGCCGCGGTGCGCGCCTCCCGAAGGAACCGGTCCGCCATCTCCGCGTCGGCGGCGAACTCCGGGAGCATCGCCTTCACGGCGACGCGCCGCTCGAGCAGCGGATCGCGCGCCGCGTACACCACGGCCATGCCCCCGCGTCCGACGACCTCGAGCACGTTGAGTTCAGTGCCCAGCAGCTCCTGCAGTCGCTCGCGCAGCGGGTCGCGCCGCACGGGACCGGCGGCGGCGCCGCAGCGAGTGCAGAACTGCTGCGCGCCTGCCAGCGGCGCGCCACATGCGGCGCACGTCGCCCCGCTCGTTGTCATGCCGTCACATCCTCCGTTGCCGTCCGCAGGGAAGGTGCGCACCCGCGCGTCCGCCTGCCAGCTATCCGGCCGCTCACCGTTACCTCGTGCGCGCCCGCGCCGTAAGTTCGGCGCCGTGTCTCGAACCGTCGTGATCGTCAACCCCGAGTCCGGCCGCGGCACCGGGGCGCGGCTCCTGCCGCGCCTGACCGCGCTGTTTGCGGCCCACGGCATCACCGACGTCCGCGTCACCGCGGCGCCCGGCGACGAGGCGCGCGTGGTCGGCGACGCCGTGCGCGACGGGGCCGAGACGATTGCCGTCGCCGGCGGTGACGGCACGTGGGGCAAGTGCGCCGTCGCACTGGCCCGCCTCGGCTCGCCGGCGCGCATCGCCTTCCTCGCCAGCGGCACCGGCAATGACTTCGCCAAAAACCTGCCCACACCGGCGGCCGATCACCGCGCCATGGCGTCGGTCGTGGCGCACGGCACGCGCGAACAGGCGGTGGACCTCGGGCGTGTGGATGACCAGTGGTTCCTCAACGTCGCGGGCTTTGGCTTCGACGTGGAGGTCAATATCGCGACAGCGGACCGCAGCGGATGGCTGCGCGGCGACGCCGTGTATATCACCGCTGCCCTGCGCCAGCTCTTCAGCTATCAAGGCTTCCACGTCAACGCCGACGTGTTCGGCGACACGGGTCCGCGCCGGCGCATGATGCTCGTGATCTCCAACGGCAAGAACTTCGGCGGGGCGTTCCTGATCGCGCCGTCGGCGAGTATCGATGACGGCCTGCTCGACTTCGTGAGTGTCGGGGACGTGCACAAGCTGGCGCGCATTCCGCTGTTCGCGCGCGCCCTGCGCGGCGCGCATCTCTCGCATCCGGCCGTCGCGGCGGTGCGCGCGGCGGCGGCCACCCTCACGTTCGACGCGCCGCCCATGTTCCAGCTCGACGGCGACCTCCACCAAGCGGCTGGCGCCGTAGTGCAGGTGGGCCTCGTGCCGCGCGCCCTGCGCGTGCTCGTCGGCTAGGGCGGCGGCTGCGCGCTCGGTGGCTGCCGCGTGGGCGGCTGCCTGGGCAGCGGCGGTGTGAGCCGCCGCTGGAAACGCACCGCGGCCGTGTCGCGCTGCTGAAACGCGTTGACGGCACGGCGCTGCTGATCCGGCGACATCTTGCTCCAGCGCGTCCGCAGCATCTCCTGCTCTTGCGGTGACATGTTCTGCCAGACGCGCGCCGGCAGGCGGAAGGGATGCTGTGTCCCGTCGCCCGGCAGGCCCATCTTGGGCGCCGCCGCCTCGACGGCCGAACGCACTGCTGCCTTTACGCTGTCCGCAAAGCCCGGCCGCGGGTAGACAGCGGACGGCCCCAACGGCTGGCCGGTCGGCGTCGACGGCATCTCACGGCCCACCATCCGCACGTCGGCGAAGATCAGCCGACTGGTGTCGCCGACACCGACGTCGATGACGTACTGCGCCGGCTGGTACTGCTTGCCCGCGTCCTCGACGCGCACCACGTGGCGGCCGGCCGGCACCTCGATGATGGCGGGAGTGGACGGCGCGCTCTCCTTGCCATCGATCAGCAGGCGCGGCGCCCCACCGCGGACCGCCACCGAGACATGCCCCGCACGCGACGGCACCGCGGTCCGCGCGCGGGCGTCGCTCCGCTGCAGGGATTCGGCGCGCTCGGCGCGCCGCTGGGCATCGAGCGCGATCTTGCGCGTCTCCTCGAGCTCGCGCGCGAGCCGATCAGCAAGCGTGTCGGACGCCGGCGCGGCGACACTCGGCACAGTCTCGTCCGGCTTGAGCAGCTCATTGACGCCAACGGCCACCGCCGTCAGCACCAGCGCGGCGGCGAGCGCGTTCCCCAGCCACTGCCGGCCCCGATGCGACGCGGGGACATCGCGCGCGGCGGGTGGCGGTGGAGCGAATGGTCTGACGCCCGTCGCGCCGTCTCCGGTGAGCGCGGCGACGAACGCCGACACGGTCGGAAAGCGATCGGCGGGCTCCTTGGCCATCGCCTGTAGGATGGCCGGCCCGACGTGGCGCGGCAGTCCCTGGTGCACGCTGTCGAGCGCCGGCGGCGGCTCGTTCAGGTGCATGCGCAGGAGTTCCTGCATCGAGACGTCCCGGAACGGCCGCCGTCCGCTGAACAGCTCGAAGGCGAGGACGCCGAGCGCGTACTGGTCGGCGCGGCCATCCGGCTTGTCGCCCCGCCACTGTTCGGGCGCCATGTACGCCGGCGACCCCACGACGCCCGTGTGCGATCCCGAGGTGGATGTCACCGCGTCACCGGCAAAGGCCCGCGCGATGCCGAAATCAGCGACCATCGCGTGCCCGGCTTCCGAGAGCAGGATGTTCGCCGGCTTGATGTCGCGGTGCACGATACCCTGTCCATGCGCGTAGTCGAGCGCGGCGGCCACCTCGCGCAGCAGCCGGATCGCAACGTCAGGGGCGATAGCGCCTTTCTCGGCAATCAACGACTCGAGACTGCCGCCGCGCACGAAGCGCATGGTGTAGAACGCCGCGCCGTCGCCCTGCCCCACCGCGAAGATCGGCACGATGTGCGGGTGGTCGAGCCGCGCCGCGAGGCGCGCCTCGCGCTCAAAGCGCGTGAAGGCTTCGGGGTTGAGCAGTGGATCGAACGCCAGGACCTTGAGCGCGACTTCCCGGTCGAGCGCCACCTCGCGCGCCCGGAACACGATGCCCATGCCACCGCGCCCGATGAGGGCGCCCAGCTGGTAGGCGTCGCCGATCTGCGCCTGGAGCCGCTGCCGCACCCGCTCGGCCCGCTCTCCGTCGTGTCCGCCGCCGGTGATGACCGCGCCGCACCGCGCGCAGGCCGTGGTCAGCGCATCGAGCGTCACACCGCACTGCGGGCACGTGGTCGTAACCCCGGCGGGCGTGGTGACAGCATCGAATGGTCCGGATGCGCTGGCTTGGTCGGTCATGGCGCGGGTGCGGCGATCATGCTCTCAACGAACAAGGGAGTGTTCCTGTTAGACGGCAGGGGAGATCCTGAAGGTTGCGCCGGCCACGGTCGGGCTCCCGGACTGTCTACCCCCGCCGGGAACTCAAGTTGCCGGATCATGTGTTCACCGACTAGATAAGAAGGTCGTCTCGAACTCGCGCGTTCACCAGAGGAGCCCCACCACATGCTGTTGCGTGCCGTCTCGCTCACCGTGCTCGCCACCGCCCTGCTCGGGCTGGCGGCGACGTACGCGTGGGCCCAGGGCGACGGCCCTAAGGTCGGCGACATGGCGCCCGACTTCTCCCTCCCCGGCGCCTCCAGGGCCGGCGTAACCGAGAAGGCACTGCGCCTCGCCGATTTCCGCGGGCAGACCGTCGTCATTTCGTTCTTCCCCAAGGCGCGGACCAAGGGCTGAACGGTTCAACATGAGGCGTACCGGGATCAGTACGCCACGATCTTCAACGGGGGCAAGGGCGTGGTCGCCCTCTCCATCAGCTCCGACGGCGCGGATGAGCTCGCGTCGTGGGCGAAGGACGCCAATTTCCCCATGCTGTTCGCCAGTGACACCACAAGCGACGTCGCGGAGAAGTACGCGACCGCGGGCTCGGGCATCGGACCGCTGAAGAAGTTCTACAAGCGGGTGGTCTTCGTGGTCGGACCTGACGGGCGCGTCGTTCACGTTTTCCGCCCGTTCTCGGCCCTGTCGCAGGACCAGTACGCGCAGCTCGACTCGTTGGTCGACATGCTCTCGAAGTCCGAGAAGTAGACGCCGACACATCGGCCAGGCGGCGGGACGTCGTTTTCTCGTCAGATTGGCGTCAACCAGGGGGGCGGCAGGCGCATCGGCGCCAGCCGCCCCTCGTCGTACCCCGCCGTGACGGCGTTCTGACGCCTTCGGACGATGCTCTCCCTCATCCGGCAGGCGGCTCCGAGCCCGCGAGATCGCGAACCGCCGTTTCCCCCCGCTATTCGTGACGAGATGCAGACTTCGACACATCGCTCGTCCATTCCGTCCGTCCGCTCGGGAGCGGTGACGGTTCGGGACCTATTCGCCGCGTCACTGATCGCCGCCGACCCCACATCGTTCACTGCGCGCGCGGTCCGGCTTCGCCTGCCGAGCGACCGGACGCAGGATCGCGGGACATGGATCGTTGCCCTGGGCAAGGCCGCGCATACGATGGCGCGGGCGGCGGTGCACGAACTGCGCGAACGAAAGAGCACCATCGCCGGCGGCCTGGTCGTTGGACCTGGTCTCGCGGAACCGCCGTATCCGGCTATTGCCGTGGTAGCGGGGGATCATCCGATCCCCGGGAAGCAGTCGCTCGCGGCCGCCCACGCGCTCGGCGAATTGTGCGCCCGCGTTCAGCGTGGTGACCGGGTCTTCGTGCTGCTCTCCGGCGGTGCCACGAGCCTCGTCGCCGCCCCGATAGATGGCATCGACCCGGCCGACCTGACGACGCTCTGCGACGAGCTATTGCATTCTGGCCTCGACATCGGTCGCGTCAACGCCATCCGAAAGCGCTTCCTGCGCTGGGGCGCCGGACGGCTGGCCATGGCACTCGCGCTGGCTCGGCTTGAGCAGATCGTCCTCTCGGACGTCATCGGTGACAATCTCGCGCTTATCGGGTCGGGGCCCTGCGTCCCAGACCCATCCACGGCGGTGGACGTGCGGCTCCTGCTCGACGAGACCCAGATGCTCGATCGCACGCCGGCCCCGATGCTCCGCTACCTCGACGAGGTGATGCGCAACGAACTTCCGGAAACACCCAAGTCCGATTCGCCGGCCTTCCAGTTCACCGGCGTGCCCGCCGTGCAGGGAAACGGCGGGGTGCTCGACGCGGGGGCCCTGCGGGCGCGCGTGCTGGGGTTTGACCCGGTCGTGATCGTCAATGAGCCGCTCCACGGCGAGGCCTCGCACGCCGGCGTGCGTGTCGCGGCGGCGGCGATGGCCCTGCCGCGCGGTGGCGTCGCCTTCTGGGGAGGGGAGACCACCGTCACCATGGGTTCCGCCAGGAGCAGCGGCGGGCGCTGCCAGGAGATGATGCTGTCCGCCGCGATGGAGCTCGCGGAAGCGGGCGCTGGGGCGAGCGGCATTACGCTGCTGGCGGCCGGCACCGACGGGCGCGACGGCCCCACGGACGCCGCCGGCGCCATCGTGGACGGCGCCACGGCGGTGCGGATCATGGAAGCCGGCGTCGACCCGGCCGCCGCCCTGCGCGAGCATGCCAGCTATGAGGCGCTGCATCTGTCGGGGGCGCTGCTGAAGACCGGGCTGACGGGAACGAACGTGGGCGATGTCGTCATCGCCGTCAGGATATAGCGGAGCGGAGCGATTGAGGATCTGGAATCCGGAACGGGATTGAGGATTCCGACCACGGACTGCGATTCGCGAATCGTAGTCCGAGATCGGCGTCTTCAATCCCGTTCCGGATTCCAGATCCTCAATCAGTAGCGATCTCTCCCCTCACAGGTGAAATTGGCTCGCATGCCAGCCGCCCCGTTTACGGTCGCCCTCATCCAGGACGGCGTTGCGTCCACCAAGGCGGAGACGCTCGAACGCTCGATCACCAGCATTCGCGCGGCGCAGGCGCGCGGCGCGCAGGTGATCTGCCTCAAGGAACTCTTCGACGCGCCGTATTTCTGCAAGACGCTCGACCTGGAGCGGTTCGACCTCGCCGAGCCGGTGCCGGGCCCGACGGTGCAGCGGCTGAGCGCGCTGGCGGCGGAACTCGAGGTCGTGCTCGTTGTGCCGATCTACGAGCGCCAGGCGCCGGGCGTCTACCGCAACTCGGCCGTCGTCATTGACGCCGACGGCACGGTGCAGGGTGTCTATCGCAAGATGCACATCCCGCACGACCCGCTCTTCGAGGAGAAGTACTACTTCGCGCCGGGAGAGGCGCACGATCCCGTGCAGCCCGCGGGTTCGCGGGGCCCGGCCGGCGAGGCGGGCGGCTTCATGGTCTGGAAGACGCGTTACGCCACCATCGGTGTGCTGATCTGCTGGGATCAGTGGTATCCCGAGGCGGCGCGCATCACCTCGCTGCTTGGCGCCGACATCCTGCTCTATCCGACCGCCATCGGCTGGCATCCGGCGGAGAAGGCGGAGTGGGGCGAGGCGCAGGTGCAGGCATGGCGCACCGCGCAGCGCGCGCACGCCATCGCCAACGGCGTCTTCGTCGCGGCGGCCAATCGCACCGGCTTCGAAGCGGAGGACGGCACCAACGGCATCGAGTTCTTCGGACATTCGTTCGTGTTCGATCCGTTCGGGTGCACCCTCGCCGAGGCGGGGACGGAGCCGACGATCGTGGTGGCCTCCTGTGATCCGGCTCGTGTTGAGCAGACGCGCCGCAACTGGCCGTTCCTGCGCGACCGCCGCGTCGATGCGTACGGCCCGATCCTGAATCGCTGGATCGGCCCGCGGGACGCCTGACGCGATGCCTCGTTTCCCCGCGGAATGGGAGGCCCACGATGCCACGTGGATCGCGTGGCCGCATCACGAGCCGGACTGGCCCGGCAAGTTCGAGCCGATCCCCTGGGTCTACGCGGAGATCGCGCGCGTGCTTGCGCAGTCGGAGCAGGTGGAGATCCTCTGTCATGACCAGACCGTGATGGAGGACGCCGAGGCGTGCCTCGCGGCGCACCAGGTCGCGGGGCGCATCCGGCTGCACCTGAAGCCGACGGACCGCGCCTGGCTGCGCGACAGCGCGCCGACGGGAGTGTTCGACGCGGATGGCACGCTCGCATGGTGCGACTGGGGGTTCAACGCGTGGGCGAAATACGACAACTACGCGCTCGACGCGACGATCGGCGAGTTCGTGGCGGACGTCACGCGCCGCCCGCGCCGGGTGCCGCCGCGCCCCGATGGCAAGGGCGCCGTCGTGCTGGAGGGCGGTGGAATCGAGACCGACGGTTGCGGCACCGTGATGGTGACGGAGGAGTGGCTGCTCTCCGGCGTCCAGGTTCGCAATCCCGGCCTTGGCCGCGCTGACTACGAGCGCATCTTCGCCTACGAGTTGGGCTGTTCCACGACCATCTGGCTGGGCGAAGGCTGCGTTGGCGATGACACGCACGGTCATGTGGACGACATCGCACGCTGGGTGGCCCCCGGCGTGGTGGTGCTCGCGTACGAGGAGGATCCCGCCGACGAGAACCACGCCCGGTCGCTCGACAACCTGCGGCGCCTGCGGGCGGCGCGGGACGCGCGCGGCGAGCCGGTGCGCGTGGTAACGCTGCCGTATCCGCGCGCGGTGATGATGGACGGACAGCGCCTGCCGGCAAGCTACGCGAACTTCTACATCGCCAACGGCGCCGTGCTCGTGCCGACCTTCAACGACGCCAACGACCGCGTGGCGCTCAACGCGCTTGCCGAACTTATCCCGGACCGGGCCGTCATCGGCATCCACGCCGTGGATCTCGTCTGGGGCCTCGGCACGCTGCACTGCCTGACGCAGCAGCAGCCGGCTCCGTGACGCAGCCCACCCTCCCGTCCGTGCCGCCGGGCACGCCGGCCGTGCTGCTGCTCAGCGGCGGCCTCGACTCCGCCACCGTGCTGGCCTGGGCAACGCGCGCGGGGTACGCCGTCCACGCGCTCTCGTTCCGCTACGGGCAACGGCATCAGCTCGAACTCGAGCGGGCGCGCGCGCTGGCCGCGCGCTGGAGCGTCGCGCGGCACGTGGTGTGCGACTTCGATCTCCGGCCATTCGGCGGTTCTGCGCTGACCGGCGACCTCGCCGTGCCCAAGGACCGTGACGCGGACGCGATGGCGACGGGCATTCCCGTGACGTATGTGCCGGCGCGCAACACGATCTTCCTCTCGTTCGCGATGGCGTGGGCCGAAGTGCTCGGCGCGCAGGACGTGTTCATCGGCGTCAACGCGCTCGACTACAGCGGCTACCCCGATTGTCGTCCGGCCTTCATCGAGGCCTTCGAGCGGCTGGCGAACGTCGCCACGCGTGCGGGCGTGGAGGGCACGACGCGACTGACCGTGCACACGCCGCTCATGCAGCTGACCAAGCGGGAGATTATCCAGCTCGGGCTCACGCTTGGTGTAGACTACGGAATGACCACGAGTTGCTACGACCCCTCGCCCGATGGCCTGGCCTGCGGCCACTGCGACGCGTGCCAGTTGCGCCTGCGTGGCTTCGAACAAGCCGGCATCGCTGACCCGGCGAGATACCAACCCGACCGTCAGCCGCTCGAGTAGTCTCCGCCGTCCTCTGCCGTCCTCCGCCGTTCTCCGCCGTTTTCCGCCGTCCTCCGCCGTCCTCCGCCGTTCTCCGCCGTCCTCCGCCGTCCATCGTGTCCCACTACTCCGTCAAAGAGATTTTCTTCACGCTGCAGGGCGAGGGCGTTCACGCCGGCCGCCCCGCCGTGTTTTGCCGGTTCGCGGGCTGCAACCTGTGGACGGGACGCGAGGAGGATCGCGCGAGCGCGACCTGCAACTTCTGCGACACTGATTTCTTCGGCATCGGCCCCGACGGCGGACGCTTCGTCACGGCGGGAGAGCTCGCCGAGGCGGTGGCGAGGCACTGGCCGATGACGGACGAAGCGGCGGGCACGCGTTTTGTCGTCTGCACCGGAGGCGAGCCGCTGCTGCAACTCGACGAGGCGGCCGTCGATGCGCTGCATCAGCGCGGCTTCACGGTGGCGGTGGAGACCAACGGCACGCTCCCCGCGCCGCGCGGCCTCGACTGGGTGTGCGTCAGCCCCAAGGCGGGCGCGCCGTTGGCGCTTCAGGGCGGCGACGAACTAAAACTCGTCTATCCCCAGCCAGGCGCGGAGCCCGAACGTTTCGGACATCTCGCGTTTGGGAGCTTCTCGCTGCAGCCGATGGACGGCCCCGAGCGGGAGGCCAACACCAAGGCAGCCGTGGCGTACTGCCTGGCCCACCCTCAGTGGCGACTCAGTCTCCAGACGCACAAGGCGCTGGGTTTGCGGTAATCCTCCCCGTCCCCTGCACCACACCCTGCACCCTTCCCCTGCACCACACCCTGCACCCTTCCCCCGCACCCCGCATGGACGCGTATTGCGAGTTCTTCATCGCCGCCGGACGCCGCCTGACCGGCGTCCCGGACGATCACCCGTGCGCCCGCGTGCACGGGCACACGTTCCGCGTGCGCTTGACGGTCTCAGGGAGGGTCGAGCCCGTCACTGGGTTCGTGGTCGACTTCGCTGACGTGCAACGCGCGTTCGCGCCGGTGCACGACGCGCTCGACCACCGGTTCCTGAACGACGTGCCCGGCCTCGAGAATCCGACCAGCGAGCGCATTGCGCTTTGGATCTGGGATCGCCTGATCCATGCGCTTCCGGGGCTGAGTGCGGTGGAAATCACCGAAACCGGTGCATCTGGCATCGTGTATCGCGGCTGAACCCCGGCCGCGTGGACCTGCGGCACGGTCCGATCGATTCCGTCCCACGGTACGGCGGCGTAACTTGTCGGGGCCCTCATGACCCTCACGACCCGCCTCCTTCTTGCGCTCGCGTTGCTCGGCGCCACCGCCCTTCCGGCGCCGGCGCAGGATGCCGCGGGTCCGCTCGCTGCCCTGCTCGCGCGTGGAGCCAATCCAGCGGGTCCGTTTGCCAAGCGGGGACCAGCCGCGGCCGATGCGGTCGTCCAGCGGGCCCGCGAGCAACTGGGACGACGCTATCGGTTCGCCGCCTCCTCACCCGACCGCGGATTCGACTGCAGCGGACTCGTGAAGTATGTCCTCAACTCCGTCGGCGTGGAGCTGCCGCACAATGCCGCCCGCATCGCCCAGGAAGGCGAGCGCGTGGATGCAGACTCGGCGACCATGCGCCCCGGGGACCTGCTTCTCTTCGGTCGTGGGCGCAGCACACGCATCTCGCACGTCGGGATCTACGTCGGCGACGGCAGGATGATCCACGCCAGCACGAGTCAGCGTCGCGTCGTGGAGACGCGCGTCCCGGCGAGGGGATCATCGCTCAGCCTTCGCTCGGTGCGTCGCGTGCTCAGGGATTCCACCACAGCGCGACCTGGAACCGAATAGCAATTCAGTGCTTTCTCCCTGCGGCTCGGCGGTTGCCGGGCCGTCTTTTCGTTCATCAGCGTGCGTTCCGTCCACCGCAGAATCCTCTGCGGGCCGTATTGACGTTTGCCTGTGACGTGTCAAAGTTTTAGCCGACTTGGATGTACAGCTTTCCCTTCGCCGGCGTAGGCGGCGGTCAGAACGAGCTCCATGCAACATTCTCCTCCACGAGGTGCCATTATGGTTGTTCGATTCGTCGGCAGGTTGCTTGCGGCAATCGGTTTTGTTGCCGTAGCGGGAACCGCGGCGGCGCAGCAGGGACGCATTGTCGGCAAGGTGACCGATGAAGCCGGCATGGCTGTCGCATCGGCGACGGTCCAGGCCATCGAAGGTCTGCGCACCGCGGGAGTCACCACCACGGCCGAGGACGGGACGTACCGCTTCGCCAACCTCAAGGCGGGGACGTACGGCATCCGCGTCACCCGCATCGGGTTCAAGCCGACGCGCCGGGACGGCATTGCGGTGGCGAGCACGCAGGTGACCGTCGACTTCAAGCTGAGTGAAATGCCAACCCAGCTGAACACGGTCGCCGTCACCGGCATCGCCGAGGAGGAGAAGCTCAACAAGGCGCCGGCCGCGATCAGCGTGCTGAGCCAGGAGAAGATCAACGAAACGATCACGGCGACGCCGGTGGAGCAGCTCCGTGACGTGCCCGGCATTGACATCACCGCCGGTGGCGTGGTGCAGACCAACGTCGTGGCCCGCGGCTTCAACAACATCTTCTCGGGCTCGCTGCTCACGCTGACGGACAACCGCTTCAACTTCGTTCCGTCGCTGCGCGTCAACATCTCGTACATGGCGCCGACGAGCAACGAGGACATCGAGCGCATTGAAGTCGTCCTCGGACCCGCGGCGGCCCTCTACGGCCCCAACGCGACGCAGGGCGTGATGCACATCATCACCAAGTCGCCGTTCAACTCGAAGGGCGGCATTATCACGGCGGATGTCGGCGAGCAGAACCTGCGCCGCCTCTCCGGCCGCTACGCCGGCACGGTGGGTGCGAAGTTCGGCTACAAGCTCTCGGCCGAACGCCTCACGGCCACCGATTTCACGAGCGTGGACAGCGTCGAGCTGAAGGCAGGCAACCAGCGTGTCTTCGACATCGAGCGCACCGCGATGGACGCGCGCGTCGACTGGCGTCCCGACCAGAAGACCGAGGTCGTGGCCACCATCGGCCAGGCGTTGATCGGCAGCGCCGTGGAGCCGACGGGCCTTGGTGCCGGGCAGGTCAAGGACTGGCAGTTCCGAGCCTACCAGCTGCGCGCCAAGCGTGGGCGGCTCTTCGCGCAGGTCTTCCGCAATGAAAGCGATGCCGGCGACACCTTCCTGCTCCGGACCCGCCAACCGATCATCGACAAGTCCAGCCAGACGGTCGGCCAGATCCAGCACAGCAAGGCGTTCGGAACTGACGGCAGGCAGACGTTCGTGTACGGCGGCGACTGGCTGATGACGAACCCGGTGACGGGCGGGAGCATCAACGGCCGCAACGAAGACGACGACAACTTCACCGAAGTGGGCGGCTACCTCCACTCGATCACGCACCTCAACAAGTACTGGCAGGCCGTCGCTGCCATCCGCTACGACAAGCACAGCCGGCTGGATGAGGGCAGCTGGTCGCCGCGCGCCGCGCTCGTCTACAACCCCACCGAGGTGCAGAGCTTCCGCGTGTCGTACAACCGCGGCTTCTCGAACCCGTCCACGAACAACCAGTTCCTCGACCTCGCGGCCGGCTATATCGGCGGCACCAACTCGTCGAATTCGCTCTACACCGTGCGGGCCCTCGGCACGCCGAGCGACGGGTTCCAGTTCAGGCGCGACTGCGCGGGCGGCATCGGCAACCTGTGCATGAAGTCGCCGTTCAATCCCGGTGGCAAGAGCCAGTTCGTGCCGGCCAACGCTGCCCTGTTCTACAAGGGCGCCGTGGCCGCCGCGGCGGCCGGCGGCATGGGTAACGCGGTGAGGGCCGCCCTCACGCCGAGCTTTGGCGCGGCGACGGCCGGCGCGCTCTCCACCCTCGTGATGAACACGCTGGCCTCGCTGCAGCCGACGTCGGCTCAGGTCAGCACGAAGCTCCGCGTGCTCAACCCGACGACGGCGCGCTTCTCCGACGTCCTCGCCGGTGACGTGCGCGATATCGACCAGATTCGTCCGACCCTCACCACCAGCTGGGAAGCCGGCTGGAAGGGCGAGATCGGCAAGAAGTTCTACGGCACGGTCGACTGGTGGTATTCGGAACGTACGGACTTCGTCGGCCCGCTGATTGTCGAGACGCCCAATGTCTTCCTCGACGCCACGTCGCTGGCCGGGTTCATCGGTCCCAATCTGGTGCCGGCACTGACGGCTGCGTTGACGCCGGCCCTCGGCCCCGCCGCCGGTCCCACGGCCGTGGCGCTGGCCGGGCAGCTCGCGCCGACCCTCGCCGGCGGTCTCGGCGGTGTCTCGGGTTCGGCCACGACGGGCGTTCCGCTCGGCGTCGTCAACCCCGATCACGCGCTCTCAGGCAGCACCGACATCGTGCTCGCCTACCGGAACTTCGGCCGCGTGCGCGTGGGTGGTGTGGACTTCAGCGGCAACTATCTCGTCGGCGAGCGCCTGTCGCTCTACGGCACCTACAGCTGGGTCAGCCGCGACTTCTTCGCGCGCAAGGACGTCGGCGGCGTGTCGGACATCGCGCTCAACGCACCGCACAAGAAGAGCACCGTCGCGATCCGCTTCCGTGACGACGCCAAGGGCTTCGGCGCCGAGGCGCGGTTCCGCCACTCGGCGGCCTTCCCCGGCAACTCGGGCGTGTACGTCGGCCAGGTGCGGGCGTACAATCTGTATGACGCGTCGTTCAACTACCGCCCGACGGTCCTGGGCGGCGCGATGCTCTCCGTCATGGCGCAGAACGTCCTTGGCACCAGGCACGCCGAGTTCGTCGGTGGCGCGCCGTTGGGGCGGCTGATCATGTCGCGTATCCAATACAGTTTCTAAGAGAGACAACAGAGAGACAACAGAGAGAAAACAGAGAGACAACAGAGAGACAACAGAGGCAAACCGGGACGGCGGAGCAGTGATGCTCCGCCGTTCTGTTTGCCCCTTCCCCCGCACCACACCCTGTACCCTTCCCCCGCACCACACCCTGTACCCTTCCCCTGCACCACACTCTGTACCCTTCCCCCGCACCAACTAGCTTCAGGGAATGTCCGTCCTCCTCGACCCAGCGGAGCGCCTCGTCATCGCCCATCGGGGCAACTCCATGCATGCCCCCGAGGACACCATCGAGTCGCTGCACCAGGGCATGGCCCTTGGGGCGGACGGTCTCGAGTTCGACGTACGGCTGAGCGCCGACGGGGTGCCGGTGCTCCTGCACGACCCGACGCTCGAACGCACGACGGACGGCACTGGCCCCGTGGCGGCGCGCACCCGGGCGGAGCTTCGCGCGCTCGATGCGGGATATCACTTCACGCGTGATGGCGGCCGCACGTATCCGTATCGCGGCCGCGGACTCCAGATTCCCACGCTCGATGAGGCGCTCGAGGCATTCCGCGGCGTGCCGTGCGTTGTCGAGCTGAAGGCCCCGGAAGCCACCGAGCCGTTTGTGCGGGCCGTCGAGGCGCACGGCGCCAAGGACCGGCTGCTCATCGGCAGTTTCAGCCAGGAGGCCCACGAGCGGCTCGAGGGACGCGGCTTCCACGTGTCCGCATCCAAGCCCGCCATCACCACGCTCTTCTTCCGCTCGTTTACGCCGCTGGGCGCCGGCACCGTGCGCTTTCAGGCGTGCTGCGTGCCGACCGTCTGGAAGCGCCTCCCGATTCCGGTGCTCCGCATCGCCCGCATGCTGCGCACTCACGGGATTCCGACGCACTGCTGGACCATCAATGACCCGCGGGTTGCCCGGCGCCTATGGGATGGCGGGGTCAACGCGATACTTTCCGATGATCCGGGAACGATGCTCGCGCTGCTCGGGCGCGGTCCCGGCGCATCTCCCTCCGCGGAGCCCCGATGACGGCTGCAGCGCCGCCCGCCAAGAAGAAGATCGATTACAAGCAGGCCTGGGCGGAAACCCGGGCCCTGATGTGGACCCACCGTCGCACGCTCGCCATCGGTTTCGCACTCATGCTGTTGAGCCGCGCCGCCGGGTTCGTGGGTCCCGTCAGCACCAAGTGGCTGATGGACGAGGTCGTCGGCAAGAACCGTTTCGACCTGCTCTGGCCGCTCGCGCTCGCGGTGGGAGGCGCCGCGCTGGTGCAGGCGGGCACGTCGTTCGCGCTGTCCCAGGTCATCAGCGTCGCCGGGCAGCGCGCGATCACCGAGCTCCGCCGCCGCGTGCACGCCCGGTTGCTGCGCCTGCCGGTCTCGTTCTTCGATGAAACGCAGAGCGGCGTGCTGATCAACCGCGTCATGAATGACGCCGAGGGCATCCGGAACCTCATCGGCACGGGGATCATCCAGCTCGTCGGCGGCGTGCTGACCGCCCTCCTCGCGCTGGGCGTCCTCTTCTACCTGAACTGGCAGATGACGGTGGCGACGCTGCTCTTCCTCGCCCTCTTCGGCGCGGGCATGGCGTACGCCTTCATGACGCTGCGCCCCGTCTTCCGGGAGCGAAGCGTCATCTCCGCCGAGGTCAGCGGGCGGCTTGGCCAGACCTTCGGCGGCGCCCGTGTGGTGAAGGTCTACACCGCGGAGAAGCGTGAGGAGAAGGTCTTCACGCTCGGCGCCCACCGGCTCTTTCGGAACATCGCCAAGACGATCACCGGCACCTCGGCCATCGGCGCGCTGAGTACGGTGATCATCGGCGCCATTTATGTGGTGCTGATCGTCTTCGGCGGCCGCGCCATCATCCGCGGCGAGATGACCATCGGCGACCTGTTCATGTACGTGTTCATGGTGGCGCTGGTGGCGTTCCCCGTGGTGCAGATCGCGAGCATCGGCACGCAGATCACGGAGGCGTTCGCGGGACTCGACCGCATCCGCGAGATCATGCAGACCCCCACCGAGGACGAGCACGACGCGTCGCACGAGCGCGTGACCGCGCTGCACGGCGAGATCACCTTCGACAGCGTGAGCTTCGAGTACCGCACCAGCGTGCCCGTGCTCAAGGGCGTGTCGTTCCACGCGCCCGCGGGAACGACGACAGCGCTGGTGGGGTCGAGCGGGTCAGGCAAGAGCACGCTGATCTCGCTGATCATGGCCTTTGCACGCCCCAAGGGCGGGCGCATCCTCGTGGATGGCCGCGACCTCACGACGCTGCGGCTCCGCGACTACCGCGCCAACCTCGGCGTGGTGCTGCAGGACAATTTCCTGTTCGACGGCACCGTGCTCGACAACATCGCCTTCTCCAAGCCCGGCGCGACCAGGGACGAGGTCCTCGCCGCCGCCCGCGTGGCGCACTGCGAGGAGTTCGTGCGGCAATTCCCGGACGGCTACGAGACCGTGGTCGGCGAGCGCGGCGTCAAGCTGTCGGGCGGCCAGCGGCAGCGCGTGGCCATCGCGCGCGCCATCCTCAGTGACCCGCGCATCCTCCTGCTCGACGAGGCCACGTCCAGCCTCGACAGCGAGAGCGAGCAGCAGATCAAGGAAGGGCTCCGCGCGCTCCGCAGCGGGCGCACGACCTTCGTCATCGCGCACCGCCTCAGCACCATCCAGAGCTCCGACCAGATCCTCGTGCTCGAGCACGGCGAGATCGTGGAACGCGGCACACACCAGGAACTGCTGGCGATGGACGGGCGCTACAGGCAGCTCTACGACACGCAATATCGCACCGAGATGGACCAGTTCATCAATCCGGGCGAGGAGATAGCCAGGCAGGAGTAAGAGAGACAACAGAGAGACAACAGTGAGACAACAGAGGCCCGGCGCAGGGATCGCACCGGGCCTCGTCTGTTGTCTCTCTGTTGTCTCTCTGTTGTTTGTCTGTTGTCTCTCTGGCAAGAAACTCCCTATGGGAGTTTCTTGCCTGTCATCTTCCCTCCGTCCCCCTGCATCGACCACGAGCCGTCCAGCGTGCCGTCCTCCGCCATCGTCACTTCGGCCACCGCCTCGGTGCCCTGCGGGGTGGACAGCACCATCTTCATCGTGCGCCCGTCGACCTTCAGCGACGCGATGTAGGTCTCGCCCAGGTTCGGGTTCACCAGCTTGCCGCCGTACGTGCCGTCCTCCTTCTTCTCGATCACCATCTCGAAGTCCATGGCCTGCCCCTGCACGACCGCCTGGACGATGTACTTGCCCACCGGATCGATGGCGGGCGCCGGTGCCTTGGCCGCCTCCTGCGCGCCGGCGGCGGCGGGGAGCAGAATGGCAAGCGCGAGCGCAGAAAAGAGGCGGATTCTCATAAGGCGTTCGTTCCTCGTCGGGTGTGTTGGCGGCAGCCTGGAGCAAGCGCGTCCGCAGGTACGCGGCCGCTGATCGCCTAGACTATACCCCGCCCCGACCTGTTCTGCCACGCCCCGCCGGCCCGCCGTTGCACGACCTGCCGTCCGTCGCCATCGTTGGGCCTCCCCCAGCCCACCCAACGTGACCTGGCCGCAACCGTACAACCCGCTCGGCAGCGCGTTCCTCTCCACGCTGGTCGCCGCGCTCCCTGTCGTGCTGCTCCTTGGCGCGCTCGCCTCGCAGCGGGTGCAGGCGCACTGGGCCGCGCTGCTCGGACTCGGCTCGGCCATGGTCATCGCGATCGCCGTCTCCGGCATGCCGGCGGCAGCCGCGCTGGGTGCGGCCGGCCTCGGCGCGGCGTATGGCCTGTTCCCGATCGGGTGGATCCTGGTCAACGTCCTCTTCCTGTATCGCCTGGCCGTCGATCACGGTGCGTTCGACGCGCTGCGGGAACATATCGCCGACGTCACGGCCGACCGGCGCATGCAACTCGTGCTCGTCGCCTTCTCGCTTGGCGCTTTCTTCGAGGGGGCGGCCGGGTTCGGCACGCCGGTCGCCATCACGTCGGCGCTGCTGGTGGGGCTGGGCTTCAAGCCACTCGAAAGCGCCGTGCTCTCACTGCTCGCCAACACCGCCCCGGTGGCCTTTGGCGCGCTCGGCACGCCCATCATCGCACTCAGCGGCGTCACGGGGCTCGATGTGCACGAACTGTCGGCGATGGTTGGCCGGTTGCTCCCCCCATTCAGCGTCATCGTGCCGTTCTGGCTCGTCGCCGCCCACTGCGGGATCCGCCGCACCTTTGCCGTCTGGCCGGCGCTGCTCGTCGCAGGCGGGGCCTTTGCGGTGCCGCAGTACCTGATGGCCACGTACCACGGACCGTGGCTGGTGGACATCGTCGCCGCGATCTGCTCGATGGCGGCGCTGGGGCTCTTCCTGAAGGTCTGGCAGCCGAAGGATCTCGAGGCCCATGAAGATGCGGCCGCCGTCGCTGCCTTGTCCGCCACGCATCCCCAGGCCAGGACCGCGCCGGTGATCGACGTGATGAAGGCGTGGCTCCCCTGGCTCATCCTCGCCGTCTTCGTCTTCGCGTGGGGCGTGCCGACGGTGAAGAACGGGCTCAACGCGCTCTCCGCTCCGACAATCCAGGTGCCCGGCCTGCACAATCTGGTCGAACGCACCCCACCGGTGGTCGCGGTCGCGAAGCCCGAGGCGGCGATCTTCACGTTCAACTGGCTGTCAGCGACCGGCACGGCGATCTTGCTCTCCGGTCTCGTCGCCGGCCTCGCGATGCGCGCCGGACGAAAGAGCATCGCGGGCGCATACGCCGACGCGCTGCAGCGGGCGCGCATTCCCCTCCTCACGATCGCGGCGATGTTCGGCATTGGCTTCGTAATGCGCTACTCGGGGCTCGACGCCATCCTTGGCCTCGCCTTCGCGCAGACCGGACGTGCCTATCCGTATTTCGGCACGATGCTCGGCTGGCTCGGCGTCGCGCTCACCGGAAGCGACACCTCGAGCAATGTGCTGTTCGGCTCACTGCAGGTGCTCACCGCCACACAGGTGGGCGTCAGCACGGTGCTCATGGCCGCCGCCAACAGCGCCGGCGGCGTGATGGGCAAGATGATCGACGCGCAGAGCATCGTCGTCGCCGGCGCCGCCACGGGGTTCGTCGGACACGAAGGATTGATCCTGCGGCGGATCTTCTGGCACTCGATTGTGCTGGCGAGCCTGGTGGGACTGTGGGTGCTGATACTGGCATAGAGGGACGAGTGCGGGGTGCGGGGGTTTGGTGCGGAGGGACGAGTGTAGGGACGAGGAGGGGGAACGAGGTGACCACCCCGTCCCCCCTCCTCCGCACTCCACTCGTCCCCCCGCACCAAACCCCCGCACCCCGCCCCCGTCCCTCCTCAATCCGCCGCCACCGTCCGATGCGACGCCCACCGCCTGAGCGCATCCAGCCGCTCCGGCATCGTCTTTGACAACGGTCGCGTCGCCGCGATCTCGGTGAGGAGCGCGTCAGTGTCGAGCGCCGTGCCGTTGGCAAACGCCGCGTACATCGCGCTCACGATGCTCTCCTCGATCTCGGCGCCACTGAATCCCTTGGTGGCGGCCACGAGGTCGTCGAGGTCCAGCTTTGCCGGCTCCTGCTTCCGCTTGCACAGATGAATGCGCAGGATCTCCGCGCGCGCCGCGTCACCCGGCAGGTCCACGAAGAAGATCTCGTCGAACCGCCCCTTGCGAATGAACTCGGGTGGCAATTTGGCCACGTCGTTCGACGTCGCGACCACGAACACGTCGCCGCGGCGGTCCTGCAGCCAACTGAGGAAGGTGCCGAAGATGCGGTGCGACACGCCGCCGTCGGCATCGGCGCTCGCTGACGCGAAGGCCTTCTCCAGTTCGTCGATCCAGAGCACGATCGGCGCCAGTCGCTCCGCCGTGAGCATGGCGCGCTTGAAGTTGTGCTCGCTCTCGCCCACGTACTTGTCGTACAAGTTCGATGGGTCGAGCTTGAGCAGCGGAAGTCCCCATTCATGCGCGACCGACTTGGCGCAGAGACTCTTGCCGCACCCGGGCACGCCGAGCAGGAGCACGCCTTTCGGGAAACCGAGCCCGAACTCCTCAGCGCGGCGCGGGTCGGTGACCACCGCGCGCCGGCGCGTAAGCCAGCTCTTGAGCCCGCCGAGCCCCGCCACCTGGTCCATCCCCTCGGCATGCGGATAGAACTCGAGCAGGCCGTCCTGTTCCACGATCTGCCGCTTGGCGGAATTCACGCGCTCGATGTCGTGCGCGCGCAATGCGCCGTCCTCCACGATCAGTCGCGTGATGATCTTCTCCGCCTCCGTGACCGTAAGCCCCGTCAGGTTGTTGACGAGGCGCATGCGATCCTCGTGCGTCAGTTCCACCTTCACCGGCATCTTGGCCGAGTACTCGCGGATCAGGCGCTCGAGCAGCAGGCGATAGTCGTCGAACGAGGCGCCGGCAAGCCGGATCACCGTGGCGTGCGGCCGCAGCGCGTCGGGGAGCCGGATGTTGTGCCCAGTGAGCACCAGCGCCCCCCGCCGCACGCTGAACTGCTGCACCACGTCCAGCACGTAGCTCACGACGGCCGGGTCATCCAGATGCGCGCCCAGCCCGCGAAAATGGAAGAGGCCAGCCCCCTCCTCGAGGGCCGCGGCCAGCGCCCTGGCCGGATCCTCGGTGTTCGACACCACGGGGTCGGAACTCAGGACCCCGCGCCGAAGGCCGCGCGATCGACTCCACGAGAAGTACAGCAGGTTCAGGCGCGACGACGACAGCGCGAGCCCCTGCTCGGCCCGTTCCACCTCGACCGTGTCGAGGACGATCAGCGCGTACTTGGCGCGGATGAGAAGTTCGAGTTCGTCGAAATTCGAGTCAGAGGGCATGACAGAAGCGGGACGAGGGCGGAGTACGGGGGTTTGGTGCGGGGGGACGGGTGTGGAGAGGAGGGAGGAGGGACGAGGGGGAATGTACGAGCGGCTCGACGCTCCCGCCTCCTCCCCCCGCCCCCCGTCCTCCACTCGTCCCCCCGCACCAAACCCCCGCACCCCGCACTCGCTCCCCTCGCTGTATTTTCCGTCCGTGCCCAGCTTCATGTCCGCCTACCGCGCCCTCGACGACGGCCGCCATCGCGCCGAGTTCTATCGCATGTGGCGCACGGCCGTGCATGCCGGGTTCACCCACGAGAAAGCCCTCACGACCATCGGCAAGCGCCACGCACCGCATGTCGAGGAGATGCGCGACTGGCTCCTCGACGGGGCGCGTCGCGGCCAGCGCGTCACCTATCTGGTGCGCACCGGCGGCAAGCGCTTCGAACCGATGGAGCGCGCCATCCTCGTCCTCGGCGAGGAGACGGGCACGTTTGAGGAGTCGCTGCAGCTGCTCGCCGACTTCTATCATGCCAAGCACCGGCTGATTCTCTGGATCAAGAAGCAGATGGCATATCCCATGTTCACGGCGCTGTGCATGGTGTTCATTGCGCCGTTTCCGCTGCTCTATTTCGGGCAGACGGGTGCGTACATCGGATTCGTCGCCACCGGGTGCATCGCGTGGGTGACGTCGGGCGGCTCGTTTCTCGTGGCGGTGGCGCAGCGCTACGGCGCCAAGCCGCCAATGGTGCGTGCGCGGTTTGCGCGCGCGCTCGCCACGGGCATCGAGGCGGGACTGCCGCTGCCACGCGCCATTCGGCTGGCGGCCGAGGCCGCGGCCGATCCGGAGTTGACGGCGTTCGTGAACGCGATGGACGAGCACAGGCTGGCGGCCGGGACGCTGCAGGAGACCTTCTCGCACGCGCCGCACATGACGGCGGACCTGATCGGCGCCCTGGCCGTGGCCGACCGCACGGGCGACTTCACCACCACGCTCCGCAAGCTCGCGGAGCTCTACGAGGATGGCTTCCGTTGACGTCGCAGGTGTTTACCCCCCAGACCCTCGCCGCCCGCCGGGCCATCGCGCTCGCCACCTTCCTGACCCTCGTCCCGCTGACGCTCGTGGTCGCGGGGCTGAACGAACTGGTCATCGTGCACCTCGGTGGCTCGCGCGCCGATGCGCATGCGTTCACGGCCATCAACATGGCCACAGGCATAGTGGGCGTACCAATCACCATGGTGCTCTTCCGCCGCCGGCCCCGCCTGCGCCTCTGGCTCGTCGGCTCGTTGCTGGTTGACGCGGTCGCGTTTCTTGGCATGAATGCCGCCGAGTCGGTGCCGGTCCTGCTCGCCTGGCGCGCGCTCGACGGCATCGCGCACCTCCCGGCCGTGACCCTGCTCATGGTCGCGGCAAACCGCCTCGCCGGCGAGAAGCGCGGCGCCACACTCGGCCTGGTCGCCACGTCGCTGATGATGGGCGTGGCCATCGGTTCGCCGCTCGGCGGGTGGCTCGTGGAGCGCGGGCCGTCGGCCGTATACCTCACGGGAGCGGCGCTCCTCGGCGTGGCGGCGCTCGCGTCGCTCCGCATTCCGCCGCTCCCTGCCGATGCCAACGTCGGCCGCGGGCATCGCTACCAGTGGAAGCACGGATCGCTCGCCACGTGGATGCCGCTTGCCTTCGGCTTCGTGGACCGGTTCACCATCGGCGTCTTCGTCTCGACGTTTACGCTCTACCTCGGCGAGGTCCTCAAGGTATCGCCTTCGGAGCGCGGCCTGCTGATGGCGCTCTTCATGGTGCCGTTCGCGTTCCTGTGCTGGCCCGTGGGGCGCCTCGCGGATCGCGTGGGCTGGTTCGGACCGATTATCGCGGGGACCATCGCGTTCGGTGGCATCTACGCGACGTACGGCCTCGTGCCGCACGCCGCGCTTCCCGTGTCCATGATCCTGTCGGGGCTGACGAGCGCTCTGATGTTTGCGCCCAACCTGCTGCTCGTCTCCGAGTTCGCGCGGCGCGGCGCGGGCGAAGGGATCTTCGGCGCATTTCAGGTGGCGGGGAGCTTCGGCTTCCTCACCGGTCCGATCGCCGGCGGCATTGCCGTGGAAGTGACGCGACGTGCGACGGGCGTGCCGGCGTACGACGCCATCTTCATCGGAGTGGGCGCGCTGGTGATCGTGCTTGGCGTTGTTGCCGGGCTGGTGCTGGCGCCGGTCGCTCGGGAGTGGAGCGAGGAGAAAGGCTAACTGCTACCACGAAGGGCGCGAAGGGGCGCGAAGAACAACTTGGGGGGAACTGCGCAGCGCCGCGGTTCCCCCAATTCGTTGCAGTCCTTCGCGCCCCTTCGCGCCCTTCGACCTTAGTGATGGCTGTATACGGTCGGGGCCGTGCTACGGACGCGGCACCGGCTGTCCGCCCGGCTTCCACGCGGGCTTCGGCCCGTCGGCGAGAATTCGCGTCGCCCGGGCCGCTGCGTTGATCACGGCCGCCATGTGCTCGAAGTCCATTCCCCGCAGGTCGTCGCTCGGCCGGTGATAATCGGCGTGCAGGTTGAAGGTCGAGAGCGTGTGCGCCACGATGCCGCGTCGCGCGAGGACGATGTTGTCGCTGCGCTCGAAGAAGTTCTGCTCCGGACGCGCGTCGGCGACGATCGGGACGCCTGCGGCCGCGAGCTGTTCGCCCATGTTCGACCGCTGGAAACCGGTCAGCCACGCCTGGCCCGCGCCGCCGGCGAGTGAGTCCGGCCGGCCGATCATCTCGATTTCCAGGTTTGCGACGATCTGTCCGAACGGCACCACGGGATGGTCGATGAACCAGCGCGTGCCGAGCATGCCCATCTCCTCGCCGGTCCAGAGGGCAAAGAGCACCGACCGCTTCGGCGCCGGACCTTCGGCGAGCTGCCGCGCAATTTCGAGCGCCGTCGTGACGCCCGACGCGTCGTCGTCCGCGCCGTTGTAGATCGAATCACCGTTGACCGCGGTGCCGATGCCCACGTGATCGAAGTGCGCGGTGATGAGCACGTACTCGTCCTTGAGCTGCGGATCGCTCCCTTCGAGCAGGCCGATGACGTTCACCGCGCTGCGGCGGCGCTCGGCGGGAAAGGTGTCGCGCTCGGCGAACGACTTCACCAGCACCAGCCGCTCTGTCCGTCCGCGTCGCGGCTGCGCCAGCGGCACGGCGGCGAGCGGCACACGCTGGAACCAGCCGCTGTCGCCCATCGGCCTGAGGCCGATTCGCTGCATCTCACCGGCGATGAAGCGCGCGGCCTTCGCCTCGCCGGGCGACGCCGTCATCCGGCCCGCCACTGAGTCGTCGGCGAGCGGCGCGAGGATGCGCTGGACGTCGGCGGCGGTGGTGGGGCGCTGTGCGGCGAGCGCGGCAGGAACGATCACGGCGAACGCGAGGGCGCGAGCGATCATGGGGGGACCTTGGTTGTTCGGTATGAGGCGTCGCGGAATCTAATGCCCTTCCCCCGCATGCCACCCGCGTACCTTCACCTTCACCCTGTACAGCGACGTCCTCCCGGTGATGTACAGCACGTCCGCCTCGGCGCCGCGTCCAAACTCGACGTTCGTGGCGCCCTCCTCCACCGGGATGCGGCCAAGTTCCTTACCGTCGCGGCTGTACGCGACGACCGCCTTCCACGCGAGCTGCGTCCCCCAGATGTTGCCGTGCACGTCGGTGTCGATGCCGTCGGGGCCGTTCTTCTCCGGGCGTGCTGGCACGGCCATGTAGTCCACGACCAGCCGGTTGAACTTCACCGACCCGTCCAGCTGCACGTCGTACGCCACGATCGCCTCGAGCGCGCTGCGCGTCGGCACCGGCTTGGGCATGCGATCCGTCTCCGACTTGCCGATGCTCGCCACGTACAGCGTCTTCTGGTCGGGTGACAATGCCACGCCGTTCGGCTTGCCGAGGTCAGCCGTGATGAGGTGCTGCGAACCATCCGTGTCGATGCGATAGACGCCGAGCACCGGCTGATCAATCGGCTCGTCGCCGATGTAGCGCGGGTCGGAGAAGAAGATGCGCCCCTGGTGGTCGGCGGCGAGGTCGTTCGGCGAGTTGTAGGGGCGCCCGTTGAAGCGGTGCGCGGCGATGTAGCCGAGCCCCGTCGCGAGGTCGATGCGCGTGACCATGCGCGTGCCGAGGTGTGCGGCGTGCGTCACGTACATCTGTCCGTTCGGCGCGAACTCGAGGCCCGTGGCCATCGCACTCGGCGACTGGAAGACCGTTGTCTTGCCCGACTTCGGGTCGTACCGGCGAATCACGCCGCCCTGCTGCTCGAGCGGGCGGCCGACATAGTTGTACGTGGCGGTGATGTCCGTGAAGTAGATCGCGCCGTCGGGCGCGGCGGCGGGGCCCTCGAGGAAGACGCCGCAGCAGAAGACCTTCTCCAGCTTCGCGCCGGGAGCGACGAGGGAGGTGTCAACCTGGGCCAACGCCACGCGCGAGAGCATGAGCAGCAATGGGATCGCGCGGGCCGCGAAGCGAAACGGCATGGAGCCTCCTCAGGGACTAGCCGACTCAACAGGGATGTGGACACTAATATGGTTGTCGCCGCGCGCGCGGCGTAGATGCCCTGCCGGCGTGCACTACGGGCGGCGATGGTGCCTTGCCGAGGGCGCTCCGTTCAGGCAGGTTCCGTCGCGCTTCGCGAGCGGTCGCGTTCCCCGCACCACACCCTGCTCCCTTCCCCTGACGTGCCCCTGATCCCTCCAGTCGGCGACAACATCCACCGGCGCGGCAACGTCTTCACGAAGGCTGTGGCTTCGTTGTGCATGCTGGCCACCGGCTGGCGCTTCGAGGGCGCACTTCCCAACCTCCGCCAGTTCGTCCTCATCGTCGCGCCGCACACGTCCAACTGGGACTTCCCCATCGGCATCATGGCGATGTTCGCCCTCGGCATCCGCGGCACGTTCCTGGGCAAGGACGCGCTCTTCAAGCCGCCCTTCGGCTTCATCTTCCGCTGGCTGGGCGGCATCCCCGTCGACCGGTTCTCCACCAATAACGTGGTGGACCAGACGATCGCCTTCTTCAGGACGCGTGAGAAGATCATCCTCGCCCTCTCCCCCGAGGGGACGCGCAAGAAGACCGCGCGCTGGCGCACGGGCTTCTACTGGGTGGCCGTCGGCGCCGGCGTGCCGATCGTCCCCGTCGCGTTCGACTTTCCGCGCAAGCGCTGGATCATCCACTCGCCCCAGGTCATGACGGGTGACGCCGAGCACGACATCAGGCACCTGCGCAGCTTCTTCTCCGCGAGCCAGGCCTGCCGCCCCGGCCAGTACTAACGAAGCGAGGTGCTACTATCACAAAGTGATGGTCGTTTCGTTGACTTGGCGTTCACAGTCTTCGAGAATGAGAGAGATGGGCCGCATCCCGCCCGCGCGCGCGCGGCGGCGTCTGCCGTGCGTGCCGCAACGATGGGACTGCCGTGAGACCAATCCGTTCGAGTTCGACGACGTCGTTCCGTGTGCCCGAGGCCCAGGATGAACTGGCGCTGAAACAGCGCGAGGTGGAAGCGCTGCGCACCGAGTATCGGCGTCTGACGGGGCGCATCAACTTCCGGCAGCGTCGCGCCTGGGTCTTCCTCTCCCTGCTGGTGCTCACGCTCACGGTGGTCGCCATCATGGTCGTGTTCCTGCTTGCGCCCGATGAGTGGATCAACAGCCAGCAGTCGCGCTTCACGCAGATGACGGGCCTGCTCATCCTCGTCGGAACCGCGACGCCCCTCGGGGCGTACTTCGCGCGGCGCTACGACCGGCAGCGCGAGCGGGTGCGCATCGCGCGCACGCGTGAGAGGGAGATCCTGAAGCGCCTCTCGGCGCTCGACGAGGCCGGCAAGGGCGCGCGCCGACGCCGACGGCGGCACCATCGGCGCTCGTGGGGCTGGCGCGTGTCGCATCCGGCGGCCTTCTCGCGTCCACCAATCGAGTCCATGACGCCGGCGGAGCTCGAGGACACCGCAGACATGCTGGCCAACGAGCTCACCGAGGCGCGCGCCATGCGTGTGCTGGCGTACCTGCACGCGGGCATCTTCGGCGGTGCCACGCTGATCCTCGCCTTCGTGGTCACGCTCGCGGGACCGACCTTCCTGGCCAGCTTCCTCAGCGGCGGGACGTGGAGCGGTGCCGCCGGCCCCGACCCGTTGATGTTCTGGCTGGCGCTCACGACGGTCCTCGTCGTCCTCGGCGGCGCCGGCTCGCATCGCGTCACCGTCCTGCTGCGCCATGCGCGCGGCTACCAGGACCGCCTGGCGGCCATTGAGCGCGCGCTGTGGGACGTGCGCGTCCTACTGCGGGAGCGTCGAGAAGAAGTCTGAGAGCACCTGCGTCACCTCGGCCGGTCGCTCGACCGTGCACGAGTGGCCGGCCGCCGCAATGCGCACAAACCGCGACCCGGGAATGTGCTCGTGAATCCGGCGCGCCTTCGGTGGCGGTGTGGCGGTGTCCTCCTCACCCACGACGACGAGCGTGGGCACCCGGATGGAGGTAACCTCGTCCATGACGCCCTCGCGTTCCACCACACCGCGCACCGCCCGCACGATCGTACGCGGCCGCGACGCGATCTCCCGGCGCCAGAACTCGCGCGTCCCCTCCACGGCCGGGTCGCTCATGAAGGTGCGGCCGAACAGGATCGGCATCACCCGGTCCACGACCCAGCGGGTCCCGAACAGCCCGGCCACCATCGCCAGGCGGTTGTACTTCGGAACGTTCTCCGCCGCCTCCGGCTCCGCCGACGTCTCGAGCAGCGAGAGCGAATAGAGCAGGTCGGGCCGGCGCGCCGCGAGGCGCATCCCCACGAAGCCACCCATCGAGAGCCCCACGAAGTGGCACGGACGCGCATCGAGTCCCTCGATGATCGCCACGGCGTCGCGGTAGCACGTGTCCATGTCGTGTGATCGGCCGCCCGGGTCGCTGCTCTGCCCCTGTCCGCGATGGTCGTAGGTGATGCAGCGGAACCGTCCCCTGAAGGCCGCCACCTGCGCCGCGAACATGCGCGACGACATGAGCAGGCCGTGGCTGAACACGAGCGCGGGGTCGGGGCCGCCCGTGTCCTCGTAGTGAAAGGAGACGCCGTTGATGGTCAGGTGCGGCATGTGCGGTCGATGGCCGGTGAAGGTCGCGCGCGTGCTCCGTCAGAAGTAATGCGCGCGGCCGCTTCCGGTAAGGGCGTCGTCGTGGCGTGCGTTGCCGGCGATTCATACCTTCCACGCATGTCTGATCTCCTTGCCCGTTACGCCGCGTTCGTCGAGGATGTGCTGCTGCCGCTCGAACCGCTCGCGCTCAGCAATCCCTGGCCCGCCATTGCCCCGCAGGTGGAAGCGGCACGCCAGTCGGCCCGCGCCCGCGGCCTCTGGGCCCCGCACCTGCCCGCCGCGTGGGGCGGCCTCGCGCTGCCGCTCGCCGAGTTCGCGGAGGTGAGCGCCATCCTCGGACGCACGCCGCTCGGCCATTATGCCTGCAACGCCCAGGCGCCCGACGTCGGCAACATGGAACTCCTGCTTGCGCACGGATCACCCGAGCAGCGCGAACGGTTCCTGCGGCCGCTCGCCGAAGGGCGCATCCGGTCGTGTTTCGGCATGACCGAACCGGCGCGCGCCGGCTCCAACCCGGTCTGGCTCGACACCACGGCCGTGCGCGACGGCGACGACTGGGTCATCAACGGGCGCAAGTGGTTTGCGTCGTCGGCCGAGGGGGCGTCGTTCTGCGTGACGCTCGCGGTGACGAATCCGGCGGCGGCCAAGCCGCACCAGCGCGCGTCCATGTTCATCGTCCCCACCGACACGCCGGGGTACGCGCTGGTGCGCAACATTCCCGTCATGGGCCACGTGGGGGCTGGCTACGCGAGCCACGGCGAGCTGACCTACACCGACTGTCGCGTGCCGGCGTCGGCGATGATCGGCGCCGAGGGATCTGGCTTCATGCTCGCACAGGAGCGCCTCGGCCCCGGACGCGTGCACCACTGCATGCGGTGGATCGGCATCTGCGACCGTGCCATCGACCTGATGTGCCGCTACGCGCTGCACCGGGAGACCGCCCCCGGCGAGCCGCTCGCGCACAAGCAGGTGGTGCGTCACTGGATCGCCGAGAGCCGCGCCGAGACCGAGGCGGCACGGCTGTTCGTGCGCGACACCGTCGTGCGGCTCGAGCGCGACGGCCAGCGCGCGTCGCGTGACGAGATCTCGATGATCAAGTACTTCGTGCCGCAGGTCATGCAGCGCGTGCTCGACCGCGCATTGCAGGTGCACGGCGGCTACGGACTCACCGACGCCACGCCGCTGGCCACCTGGTGGGCGCACGAGCGCGCCGCGCGGATCTATGATGGTCCCGATGAGGTGCACAAGGACGCCGTGGCGCGGCACACGCTCGAGCGGTACGTGAAGCCGCGCGGGTAAAGCCTCCTCCCTCCTCCTCCGCACTCCACTCCTCCCTCCGCACCAAACCCCCGCACCCCGCACTCGTCCCCACGTTGTCTTACGCCGCTCTTCTCGACTCCCCCGCTCCCGTCCGCGATGGCGAGTCCATTCCCATGGACGCGCTGCGCGCCTGGTGGGAGGGCACCATTGGCCACGTGCACGCGATGGAAGTCGAGCAGTTCCCGCGGGGATTCTCCAACCTCACCTACCTCGTGCGCGCCGGCGGGGAGGAGTACGTGCTGCGTCGCCCGCCGTTCGGCGTGAAGCCCGGAGTGGCGCACGACGTGCTGCGTGAGGGGCGGCTCCTCACCGCGCTGCGGCCGGCGTATGCGCGCGTGCCGGCGGTCGTGGCGTTGTGCGATGACGCGGGCGTGATGGGCGCGCCGTTCTTCGTGATGGAACGCATGCGCGGTCTCATCGTGCGCGGCACGCTCCCCGAGTCGCTCTCGTTCGGAGCGTCGCAGCTGCGCGCGCTGTCGGCGGCGGTGGTGGAGACGCTGGCTGGCCTGCACGCGGTGAACTGGCGCGTGCCCGGCCTCGAGTCGCTCGGGCGCCCCGACGGGTACGTGGAGCGCCAGGTCGCCGGGTGGCACAAGCGCTGGACGGCGGCGCGCACCGGGGACGTGCCCGATATCGACCGTGTCATCAGCTGGCTTGCGGAGCACGCACCGCCCACCAGCGCGGCTACGCTGGTGCACAACGACTTCAAGTTCGACAACCTCGTGCTCGACCCCGCCGACCCGACCCGCGTGCGCGCGGTGCTCGACTGGGAGATGGCCACCATCGGCGATCCGCGTCTCGATGTCGCCACGACGCTGGGCTACTGGGTCGAGGCCACAGATCCGGCGGCGGTACTCCAGCTCGGCATCGGTGTGACGTCGCTCCCCGGCAACTGGACGCGCGAGCAGGTGGTCGCCGCCTGGGAGTCCTCCACCGGCCGCAGCGCCGGCGACCCGGTCTGGCTGCTCGCCTTCGGGCTCTTCAAGGTGGCGGTGATCGCACAGCAGATCTTCGCTCGGTACGCCGCTGGCCACACCAGGGATCCGCGGTTCGCCTCACTCGACACCGCGGTGGCCGCACTCGGCGCGCTCGCCGCGCGCGCCATCGACGCCGGCCGCATCTCGCACCTCGCATGATGCTCCGGCTGCTGGGCGCACTGCTGGCCGCCGCGCCAGCGTATGACGCATCGACCCACCCCGACGCGTGGCGCGCCGATGTGCCGCGCAGCAACCTGGCGCGCACCGACGCCCTGCGCCCGTTTCCGACGGGCACCGACACGCTGGTGGACACCGTATTCGTCGTTTCGAACCGCCGGCGCGTGGCGCGGGGGTTCATGCGCGAGGTGACCGACTCGCTGTGGTACGGCCTCTATGTCACCCGGCTCGTCGTGCGCACATCACAGGCCCCGCGCCCGCTCGCCTCGATGCACGTGACGCGTGTGGACTCAGCCGCGCTCGAGGCGACCGAGTGGCGCCGGCGTCTCGCCGGTGCCGTGCGCGACACGTCCGCGCGCGCGGCGCCGCTGGTGTACGTGCACGGCTACTCCTCGAGCCCTGGCACCGCGGTGGCGCAGGGCGTGCAGGTGCGGACGCGCGGTGGGCACGCCGGTCCGCTCGTCGTCTTTCTCTGGCCGACGCACGAACTGTACGTCGTGCCGACACCCGTGCATGTCTACCGGAACGATGCGCGCGCCGCGGCGCGGAGCGGACCCGCACTGGCGCGCGTGCTGCGCACGGTGGACTCGCTGGCTCCGGGCGCCGTGCTGGTGGCGCACTCCATGGGCAGCCGCGTGGCACTGGACGCCGTCATCACGGACTCGGCGGCGCATGCGCAGTTCACGTCGCGCCCGCTGCGCGCGATGGGCATCTTCTCGCCCGACGTCGGCGCCGGTGCGTTCCGCGAGACCTTCGCTCCGCAGCTGCCACGCGTCGCACGCCGCGTGGCGCTCTACGGTGCGTCACGCGACTACCTGCTTGGAGCTTCGGCCATCTTCAATCGCGAGCGCCGCGCCGCCGGCCTCGCGCGACGCGGCGATCCCCTGCCTGGCATCGAGCTAGTGGACGACAGCCGCGGCGCGCGCGCCGAACCCCTTCCGCTCGCGCTCGCCGGGCCGGCGCATGCGGTGCGCTGGGCGAGTGCGGCGCTCGCCGATTTCTTCGCCATCGTTGTCTCGGACGCCGATCCAAGTTGTCGCGTCACCGTGGGAACCGCTGACAGTGGCGGAGACGGCCGCTGGCGGCTGCGCCGCGGCGTGCTGCCGCCGGTGCCGGTGGACAGTGCCTGCGCTTTGAAGCGCTGACGTGGAAGACTTGAACGGCCACCACGAAGGGCGCGAAGGGGCGCGAAGTGAACGGGGACCAAATGACGGCGCGCCACGCAAAGAAATGCGTGGCGCGCCGTCACATACCCAGGGAGTCCTTCGCGCCCCTTCGCGCCCTTCGTCCTTGGTGGTATCAGTTACCGCGCCGGCTCGATGATCAGCAGCACGCCCTCCAGCGCCGCCACCTCCACCGTGAGCTCGCGCGCGCCGGCGGGGAGGGGTCCCACCGGCTTCTTTCCTGACGCGTCCACGCGCCAGAGCGTGGCGCCACGCTGCGTGCCGTGCCGTGCCGGATCGAGCGTCAGCCGCACCTGGTGCGCCGCGTCGTCGATGCTGGCGAGCGCAATGGCGACTCGCCCGTCGGCCGCACGCCACGCGCCGGTGAGCACCGCCGGCGCCCGCAGGGCCGCTTCGGTGGCACCGCCGCGTCGCGCCGCATAGATAGAGATGCGCGATCCCGTGAAGTGCAATTCCGGCGCATTGGACGCCGGCGGAATCACGAACGTCCCGTCCTGCAGCCAATCACGGTTGGCATGCCGGATGCGCGCCAAGCGCATCAGGTAGTCGATCTCCCCGGCGCGCTTGTCGAACTGCTCCGGCAGCAGGTTCGCGATCGTCGGCTGCATCCCCCACACGAACATGCGCGCCTGTTCCATCAGGAACTGCCGACGGTACTTGGCGTCGAGCAGCGTGAGGGCGTTCGCCGGACGCGTCGAGTCGGGCCACATCTCATCGTACGGCGGATACGTCAGCGATCCGTACGTGCCATACGTGATGGCGTGATGGTGATAGACCGCCTGAAACATCGGCAGCGGGTCCCAGCCGCTCGCCGGGTCGCTGTACCGCTCCTGGCTCACCTGCAGCGTGAGGAATGCGTCGAGATCGGGGAGCCAGCTCTCGCCGCCGCCCTCGCCCGCAAGGCCGAGCGACGCCCCGTTTCGACGGCGCATGTCGGACGCGAGCGCGCGGAAGCCGTCCATCCAGTAGTGGCCGCCCCCCACCGGGTGCCCGTGGTCGGGCGACCAGCAGGCGAGACTCAGCACGGCCTGGTCCATGTAGATGCCGTCAATGCCGTACTGCTGCACCACGGTGTCGGCGATGCCGGCGTACTTGTCACGCCAGAACTTCGTCGCGATGTCCATGGGCGCGCACGGCGACGGGTCAAAGACCATGTACGTCTCCAGCCGCACCTTGCCGTCGCGCTCGCGCACCGCGTAGCGCTCGGCATTCTCGCTCTTCCAGCTCGGTGTCTGCACGCACCAGAGGCGCTGGTTCATGTAGACGATGGCCCTGACATCCGCGTCATGCGCCTTCTTCACCGCTGCCGTGAACGGCCCCACGCCATCGCGCGGCGGCAGGTAATCGGGGAACGACGTGTCGTACGGCCCCGCATGCCACCAGTGCCAGAAGACGCTGACGGGGAGGCCGACCTTCTGGCGCAGCGTAATGGCCGGGTCGAGCACCTGCGACGCGCGCCCGCGGTTCCACACCCAGACGCCCGTTTCACGCATCCACGGTGTCGCCGTACCGAGCGCGACGCGGCTGTTGCGCGCCCATGCCTGCCGCTCGCCCCACGCCCGATAGCGCTCGGCGGCGTGCATCCAGTTGCCGTGTATCACGCCGAGCTTGACGGCGTACGTCGGTGCATACGCGCCGGCTTTCGCCGGGTCGGACAGTTGATGCGCGATCTCGACGCGGCCGTATCCTTCGCCGTCGCCCGACATGATGAATGACTTCCGGTACGCCAGTGAGTCGTCCGTCGCTACATAAAGCCCGGCGGTGGCGCCGCGCGTCAGCGCGATCATCTGGAAGGAGAGCTGGCCCGGATAGCCCCACTCGAAGCGGCGCCCCTTGCCGTCCGGTCCCGACAGCAGGTTGCGCGGGTCCCTCGCGCGCTGCCCCATCCAGAGCGGCACGGACAGCTCGGCCATCTCGGTGAGGCCAATGCCGCCAAGTCGCGGGTAGAGGACGCGCTCGATGCCGACGCCTTCCATGCCCTCCACGGCAATGCGCCACGCTGTCGTGGAGTCTCCCTCGGCACGCACGGTCGCGCGGACGCGCAACGTCGGGTAGTCGCGGAACCCCTCCCACTGCAAGGTCAGTCCCGGCCGCGCCCCCTCGACGTGCGACCATGTGAACCGCGTAGCGCTGGTGGCGTGAATGGGCGCCTGTCCTGGCGCGCGCTCCAGCACGAAGAGCGCGAGTGCTTCACTGGTGGGGACCGCCACCTCCTGGCCAGCTGCCGATTCCAGGCGACGGATGCCGCCGTGAACGGGGTCGAGCACCACCCGCACATGCGGCCCGTCGAGTTTGGGGACCGGCACCTGGGCACCGGCGAGTGTCACGCCAGCGGCCGTCAGGTATACCAGTACCAATCCGCAGGGGAAACGCATCCGTAATCCTCCATTTGGAAACCTGCTGGCAAAACATGCGTACGTGCAGCAACGGCCGCGAGGGCGCATCTTACTCTGTCTGCCGCTGCACCGTTGCCCGTCGACAAGTTGCCGGCGGGCTTGTGACACGAGATCCGACCGACAGGAACCTGTGGTGAACTCCAAGCTCTCGCGCCTGCTGGCGCTGTCGCTGGCGGCCGCGCCAATCGCGCAGGCGCAGCGTCCAGCGGCCCCCGATACCATCCGCATCTCCCTCGACGAGGCGCTTTCGCGCGCCGGCACCGTCGGCGAGGAGGCCCGCCTCGCACGCTCACAGGTGGACCTGGCCGCCACGCAGGTGCAGGCGGCGCGCTCAGCCGCGCTCCCGGCGCTCGATGGCAGCTTCATGTACCTGCGCACGTACGCGTCGCCGTTCCAGGTCAAGGCGCCGAGCGACGCATCCGCCGATTCGGCGCTCGCACCGATCGCCAAGCTCTTCTCGAACCTGCCGTTCGGCCGCGCCAACCAGTACACCGCCAACCTGACCGCCACGCAGGCGATCTTCTCGCCGCGGCTCGGCAGCGCCCTGCGCATCGCCTCCTACTACTCGTCGGCCGCGCGACTCGGCTTGCGCGAGCAGCTCGCCGAGACGGAGTACCAGGTGCGCACCGCGTACGTCAATGCGCAGCTGGCCGCCGACCTCGAGGCGAGCACGCGCGAGGCGGTGGTGCAGGCGACACGCTTCCTCGACCAGGAACGCCTGCGGCTCTCCGCGGGCACGGGCTCGGAACTGGACGTCCTGCGCGCCGAGGTCTCGCTGGAGAATCTCAAGCCGCAGCTCGTGGAAATGCAGAACGCCGCCGCCATTGCCACGCTCAACCTCAAGCGGCTGGTCAACGTGCCGATGACGACGCCCGTCGTGCTCACGACGCAGCTCGTTGCCCCGGCACGGCCGGCCGAGGCGCCGCGCGATCCCACAGGCGTCTCCACGCAGCGCGCTGCGGTGCAGGCGGAGCAGGAGAACGTGCGCATCGCCAACGAGATCGTGAAGCAGGCCATCGCGGCGTACATCCCGTCGCTCGATTTCCGCATGAGCCTCGGCCGGATCATGTATCCGCAGCAGGTTTTCGCCCTCAACGGCCGCGACTGGCTGACCGACTGGAACGCATCGCTCACGCTCACGGTGCCGCTGTTCAGCGGCTTCCGCCGCAACGCCACGTTGTCGCAGGCGCGCATCGGCCTGCGGCAGCAGGAGCACCGGTTGTCGCAGCTGCGCGAGGCGGTGCAGGTCCAGTACGAGCAGGCCTTCGGCGAGCGCGCGCGTGCCGCCACGGCGATTACGGCGCGGCAGCGCACGGTGGATCAGGCGCAGCGCGTCTACGACCTGACGGTGCTTCGCTATGACCAGGGGCTGGCCACGCACCTGGAAGTCAGCGAGGCGCGCCTTGGCCTGCTGATGGCCCGCTCGAACTACGCACAAGCGGTCGCGCAATACCACATCGCTGACGCCGGACTGCAGCGCGCACTGGGCGCGAGCTCCGCCGCACTCTCTACGATTCGCTGACCATGACGACCTTCCATAGCATCTCGCACCGCGGCGTCGGGGCCGCGCGCCTTTCCTCATTCCTTGCGGTCGCCTCGCTCGTGCTGGCGGCATGCGGCGGCTCGTCCGATAGCGGCGGGGCCGCGCCGCCCGTCGCGCTCGGCGCCGCGGACGTCGCCACGGTCGCCGCGATGGACTTCGCGCCGAGCATCGTCGTGAGCGGCGTGCTCGACCCCGCCGACGTGGTCCGCGTGCGCGCCCAGGTGGGCGGTACGCTGCGCGACGTGAAGGTGGACCGCGGCACACGCGTCGCGAAGGGCCAGGTGATGGCACGCGTCGAGGCGCAGGGCATCACCACGGGCGCCGAGAGCGCCAAGGCTGGCGTGGCGGCGGCCGACGCCGGTCTCGCGGTGGCGCAACAGCGGCTCGACGGGGCGAAGAAGCTCTTCGCGGCCGGCGCGATGGCCGCGGTGGACCTCAAGGCGGCGCAGGCGGGGTTTGATGCCGCGGTGGCGCAAGTCGCCGCGGCGCGCTCTGCGCTCGCGAGTGCGAACGAGGCGGCGGAGCACACGCTGCTGCGCGCGCCGTTCGACGGTTGGGTCAGCGAGCGGGTGGCCGAGCCCGGCGAGTCGGTGAAGGGCGAGGATCCGGTGTTCACGGTGGTGGATCCCCGCGTGCTCGAACTGAAGGGGCAGGG